>Ga0247817_10000034_pt1 | contig 214321 bp, 181 predicted proteins | sample UWRJL212509R1_FD_178010 | JGI IMG/M metagenome (GOLD analysis project Ga0247817, IMG submission 178010) | Plant litter microbial communities from Arlington Agricultural Research Station in Wisconsin, United States - UWRJ-L212-509R-1 | ecosystem: Environmental > Terrestrial > Plant litter >... | reverse complement strand
TTACAGATTACTAACGAACTTAAAAACTACTCAAAATACGAAAAAGGTATTAATGTGGTAGCAGTTTACGGCGGAGCTAGTATTACAGAGCAAGCTAGAGACATCAAAAGAGGTGCGCAAATTATCGTGGCAACTCCAGGAAGAATGCAAGACATGATCAACAGAGGTTTGGTGAACATTAAAAATATAGACTACTGTATTCTTGATGAGGCTGACGAAATGTTGAACATGGGATTCTATGAGGATATCGTATCTATTTTATCAGATACTCCAGAAGAAAAAAATACATGGTTGTTCTCGGCTACAATGCCGGCAGAAGTTGCTCGAATTGCAAAACAATTCATGAGTGAGCCATTAGAAATCACTGTTGGAACTAAAAATTCAGGTTCTGCTACTGTTTCTCACGAATTTTACTTAGTAAATGCTCGTGACCGTTATGAAGCTTTGAAAAGATTGGCGGATGCAAATCCAGATATCTTCTCTGTAGTTTTCTGTCGTACAAAAAGAGACACGCAAGCGGTTGCTGAAAAATTGATCGAAGACGGTTATAGCGCTGCTGCTTTGCACGGAGATTTATCTCAAGCTCAAAGAGATGGCGTAATGAAATCTTTTAGAGGAAGACAAATCCAAATGCTTGTTGCGACTGACGTTGCGGCGCGTGGAATTGACGTTGATAACATCACACACGTTGTGAATTACCAACTTCCTGATGAAATCGAAACTTACAACCACCGTTCTGGAAGAACTGGTCGCGCTGGAAGATTAGGAACTTCTATCGTAATCGTGACTAAAAGCGAATTGCGTAAAATTTCTTCAATCGAAAGAATCATCAAACAAAAGTTTGAGGAGAAAACAATTCCATCAGGAATTGAAATCTGTGAAATCCAATTATTGCACTTAGCAACCAAAATCAAGGATACTGAAGTTGATCACGAAATTGACAGCTACCTTCCAGCAATCACAAACGTTCTTGAAGATTTGACGAAAGAAGAATTAATCAAGAAAATGGTTTCTGTTGAATTCAACAGATTCATCAACTATTACAAGAAAAACAGAGATATTTCTTCTCAATCTTCTGGAAATGAAAGACGTGAAAGCGACGGTGCTCCAAGAGAAAACAACAGTGGCGCAACTCGTTATTTCGTGAACATCGGTTCTCGCGATAATTTTGATTGGATGTCATTGAAAGATTTCTTGAAAGAAACACTTGACCTTGGTCGTGATGACGTTTTTAAAGTGGACGTAAAAGAAGGATTCTCATTCTTTAATACTGATCCTGAGCATACTGACAAAGTAATGGAAGTTCTTAACGGATTTGAATTGGAAGGAAGAAGAATCAACGTTGAAATTTCTAAGAACGACGGTGGTGGAAGAAGCAACTCAAGAAGAGACCACAACGGAAGAAGTGGTGGTGGCTTTGGCGGTGGAAGATCTGGTGGCGAAAGAAGCGGTGGTTTCAGAAGCGAAAGAGGTGCTGCACCAAGAAGAGAAGGCGGATTTAGAAGCGACAGAAGCACTACATCTTCATCTGAAAGACCTGCAAGAAGAGCCGAAGGCTTTTCTTCTGACAGACCAAAAAGAGAAGGCGGATTTTCTGAAAGAGCTCCAAGACGCTCTGATTCTCCAAGATCTGAAGCTCCAAGAGCAAGAAGACCAAGAAAAGACTAATTTATTTAGTTAATTTTCTTATAATTATACTGAGACTGCAAAATATCTTAAAGAGTTTTATTACTTTTAACGCCATTCAACAAGGCTATGAGATATTTTGCAGTTTTCTTTTTCCTCCTCCTTTCCAGCGCAGTATTTGCACAGGAATCTAAAATTTCAGCAACCGTAATTAACGACCTTACTTTGCTGCCGATGTCTGACGTCAGCATCATAAATATTAACAAAGTTAAAGGAACGATAAGCAACCAAAGCGGTTATTTTGAATTAGCTGCAGAAGTCAATGACACTTTGCACATTTCAATCTTAGGATACAAATCCATAAAAGTCAGAGTTACAAACGACTGGTTCAAGACAAAAAGCACCAAAATCAGGATGACTGAAAAGGCTTATGCGCTTGAAGAAGTTGTAATCAATCAATATAATCTGACTGGTTACCTAGAAATCGACTACAAAATTATTCCAATTAAGGAAAACTACCGCTACAGCATCAACGGGCTTTCTTCAGGATATGAAGCAGGCGAATATTCTCCGAATGCCTTTTCAAGAGTCATGGGTTCAATTTTCAATCCGGCAGATATGCTTTATAATTTCTTTGGAAAAAAACCTACAGAATTAAAGCGTTTAAAGGAAATGAAAAAAGATGACGCTGTGAAAAATCTTTTGGCTTCCAAATTTGACAGAGAAACTTTAGGCGCACTTTTAGGTGTTACTTCCTCTGAAATTTCTGAGATTCTGGAACGATGCAATTATTCAGAATCATTCATTAAAACCGCAAACGACCTTCAGATCATGGATGCCATTAATGAATGTTATGAAGAATATAAAATCTTGAAAGGAAAGAAATAATTACACTAAATTATTGATTTCTTTATAGCGCTGTTCGATTCGCTTAATGTCTTTTATCGAGTTTTTCGTCCAATCTAATCTTCTTGAAATCATTTCTTCTTCAGAAAGCTGCCAATTTAAATCGGTCTTTCTCAGACGGCTCATAATATTTTGAATAATAATTGCTGCAGAAACTGAAATATTCAGGCTTTCGGTAAAACCAGCCATCGGAATTTTTAAAAAACCATCGGCTTCGGCCATGATTTCCTCTGATAATCCGTCTCTTTCGGTTCCAAAAAAGATTGCCGAAGGTTTTGAAATATCGAAATCATCTAATAAACAATCATTTTCATGTGGCGTGGTGGCAATAATCTGATAGCCTTTTTGCTTTAAAGCCTTAACACATTCTAAATTAGAACTGTAGCGGTTTACATCAACCCATTTTTGAGCGCCCATGGCAATTTCCTTATCAATGCTCTTTCCATATTTTTCTTCCACGACGTGTAGGTTTTGGATGCCAAAGACTTCACAACTTCGCATTACAGCACTTGTGTTATGTAGTTGAAAAATGTCTTCAATGGCTATGGTAAAGTGATTTGTTCGTTGCTCCAGCACTTTTAAGAATTTTTCTTTTCTGTTTTCAGTAATAAAATCCTCTAAATAAGCAAGATATTCACTTTCTGCGATATTTTCTTTCATATAATTATTGATATTGTAAAATAGAATTCTTAAATTGGCTTTGCTAAAAAACCATCATGACACAAGAAGAATTGCTACCACAAATTTACAAAAAAGACGATAGGGCATTCACCCTTTTATACGATATGTATTCAAAAAGTCTTTATTCTGTGATTCACAACTTAATTCGCGACACTGAAGAAGCCGAAGACGTGCTTCAGGAAACCTTTGTGAAAATCTGGAAAAACATTGACAGCTATAATGAAAGCAAGGGAAGATTTTATACATGGATCTTAAATATTGCCCGAAATACTTCCATCGATAAGCTTCGTTCAAAAGGATATAACAACAGTCAAAAAAACCTTTCGTCTGATAATTTCGTACATCTATTAGATGACAGTAACAAGTTAACGAACCGAATCGACACTATTGGAATTCGAGAATTTGTTAAGAAATTGAAACCGAAATGCATACAGATTATCGACCTTCTTTTCTTTAAAGGATACACGCAGCAAGAAGCTTCAGAAGAATTGGGGATTCCACTTGGAACTGTCAAAACTCAAAACAGAAATTGTATTAACGATTTAAGAAACTTTTTAAAAGTATAATGGATAAGCAAGAATATATAGACTCAGGAATTTTAGAACTCTATGTTTTTGGCCGTTTAGACGAAGCCGAATTCAATGAAGTGACCAAAATGGCCGAAAATGATGAAGACATCAAAAACGAAATTATCTCGATAGAAAAGGCAGTTATCAACTTTTCTGAAAGCGTTTCGCCATTTCTGTCGTCTGAAAATTATGAAAAAATCAGGCAAGCCTTGATGCTGAAACACGGCGTCGTGGACATCAAGCCAAAATCAAATATCTTCCTTTATTTAGGCTGGGCCGCTTCGATTTTATTATTGATCGGAATTGGCTACCAATACAAACAATTGGACGATAAAGAAACGCAAATTGTAAATGTAGAAACTGAAAAAAGCAAATTGCAAGAATCAGTTGTCGACCTGCAATTGAAAAATAAAGAAAATGAATCGGCGCTCGCAGTCGTTCGTGATAACAACAATGCCGTGATTACCTTGGCCGGACAAGAAGTTTCGCCAGAGTCTTTCGCAAAAGCGTATTGGAACAAAAACACAAAAACTGTTCACATCGATGCTTCCGGTTTGCCTGAACCTCCTGAGGGAATGGTTTACCAAGTTTGGGCATTGAAATTGAATCCGTTAACACCAACAAGCATTGGTCTTTTGGATAATTTTAAAGGAAATGCTAAGAAAATCTTCGCCGTTGAAAATGCGAACGAAGCCGAAGCTTTCGGAATTACTTTAGAGCCTGCGGGAGGAAGCGCTTCGCCTACTTTAGAACAACTTTACACATTAGGAAAAGCATAATTCGCAATAAATTTATACCTTTAAACGTCTTATTTGAAATTTCAGATAAGACGTTTTTTTAATTTTATACGTATGAAACAGAAATTAGTTGTCTTGTCAGGAGCCGGAATCAGCGCAGAAAGCGGCATCAAAACATTCAGAGATTCCGACGGACTCTGGGAAGGCCACGACGTCATGGAAGTCGCTTCACCAGAAGGCTGGCATAAAAATCAAGAACTGGTTTTAGACTTTTACAACAAAAGAAGACAGCAACTTAAAGATGTAAAACCGAATCGTGCACACGAAATTTTGGCCGAATTAGAAGCTGCTTTCGACGTTCATATCATAACTCAAAACGTCGATAATTTGCACGAACGCGCAGGAAGTAAAAATGTTCTGCATCTTCACGGTGAATTGTTAAAAGTAAGAAGCACAAGAAACGAAAACTATATTTTAGATTGGACGGATGATCTAAATCTGGGACATTTTGATGAAAAAGGAAACCAGCTTCGACCGCATATTGTTTGGTTTGGCGAAGCAGTTCCAGCATTAGAAGAAGCGGTTGCCATAACAGTGCAGGCAGACTATCTAGTCGTAATCGGGACATCCTTGCAAGTTTATCCAGCTGCGGGATTGATTGATTTTGCAAAACCCGAAGCCAAATTATTTTACATCGACTTGAATCCGGCGAAAATAGCAAACCTTCGAAATCCATTGGAAATTATTCCAGCAACGGCTTCTGAAGGAATGAAAATTTTAAAGGGAAAATTACTAAAAAAATAATTTAGAAAAACAGGATTATTTCAAAATCCATTTGACATTTGTCTTTTATACTTCGCTCATATAAAGTATATTTGCGCTTACTTGAACAACAACACAAAATGACAACGCTAACTGAACTAAACGCTATATCGCCAATTGACGGAAGATATAGAAGTAAAACACAATCACTTTCAAATTATTTCTCTGAAGAAGCACTGATCAAATACCGTGTTTTGGTGGAAATTGAATATTTTATCTCTCTGTGCGAAATACCTTTGCCACAATTGAAAAATGTAGATTCATCGTTATTTGAAAGCTTGAGAAATATCTATAAAAATTTCTCAACCGAAGATGCGCAGGCAATTAAAGACATTGAAAAAACGACCAATCACGATGTAAAAGCGGTGGAATATTTCATCAAAACTGCTTTTGACAATTTAAGTTTATCAGAATATAAAGAGTTCATACACTTCGGATTGACTTCACAAGACATTAACAATACGGCAATTCCGTTATCGACAAAAGAAGCTTTTCAAGAAGTTTACCTGAAGTCTTTAATCGCCCTTACTTCAAAATTAAAAGAATTAAGCGTGGAATGGAAGGACATTCCGATGTTGGCAAGAACGCACGGACAGCCGGCCTCTCCTACTCGTTTAGGAAAAGAAATTGCTGTTTTTGTCGAACGTCTGGAAGAGCAAATGCGCTTGCTTTTCAACATTCCATTTGCTGCTAAATTTGGCGGCGCGACAGGAAATTTCAACGCCCATCACGTAGCTTACAAAAATATTGATTGGAAAGAATTCGGGAAAAATTTTGTAGAAGGAAATTTAGGTTTACAGCATTCTTTTCCAACGACACAGATTGAGCACTACGATCATTTCGCCGCGTTTTTTGATGCGCTAAAAAGAATAAATACGATTATAATCGACTTGGATAGAGATATTTGGACGTATGTTTCAATGGATTATTTCAAGCAAAAAATTAAAGCCGGAGAAGTTGGTTCTTCCGCAATGCCACACAAAGTAAACCCGATTGACTTTGAAAATTCTGAAGGAAACTTGGGTATTGCAAATGCGGTTTTCGAACATCTTTCGGCAAAATTGCCGTTGTCAAGATTGCAGCGTGATTTAACTGATTCTACAGTTTTAAGAAATATTGGCGTGCCAATTGGGCACACGATTATTGGTTTTGAAGCGACGCTTAAAGGACTGAACAAATTACTTTTAAACGCTCCAAAATTTGCAGAAGATTTAGAGAAAAACTGGGCAGTTGTGGCTGAAGCAATCCAAACGATTTTAAGAAGAGAAGGTTATCCAAATCCGTATGAAGCTTTGAAAGGTTTGACGCGCACAAATGCTGTGATGAACAAAGAATCGATTCATGAATTCATTGGCACTTTAGACGTTTCTGAAGAAATCAAAAATGAATTGTTGGTGATTACGCCGAGCAATTATTTGGGGGTTTAAGAACCTCAAACAAATTCAAATCCCGAGATTGAAATTCTTCATTTCATCTCGGGATTTTTTTTTCAAATTGTAATTTTTTTTTCGGATATTTAACTACCGTGTTGCCACAAACTGAATCGACAAAATGCATCACTAGCCCCGATTGCAGCGGAAATCTTTTTTTAAGAAAGCGCTATTTTTTTCAAATTTAAAACAGCGACCGAAGGAAGCTCGTTTTTAATTTAGAAAAAAAAGCGGTTTATAAAAAAGATTGAAGCGGAAAGCGGGAAATAGCTTCCTGAAAAAATGCTTCAGGATAAATCAAAAAATAAAATGTCAAACAAAATTCTGATACTATTTGCGCATCCTTTATATGAAAAATCTTCTGCCAATAAGGCTTTGGTCAAACATATACCTGATTCAGAGAATATTACGTTTCATGATTTGTATGAAACCTATCCTGAATTTGACATTGACGTGAAGAGAGAGCAGGAATTACTGAATTTGCACGATGTGGTGATTTGGCATCATCCGATGTATTGGTACAGCTGTCCGCCGTTGCTGAAGCAGTGGATTGATATGGTTTTGGAATATGGCTGGGCGTATGGAAAATATGGGCTAGCGTTGCAAGATAAAGTTATTTTTCAAGCGATCACGACGGGTGGCAATCAAGAAAATTATTGTGAAACTGGTCGAGAAAATCATACGATTTTAGAACTTTTAGAACCTTTTAAATTGACTGCAAAAGTTTGCCGAATGGAATATCTGCCTCCGTTTGTGGTTCATGGAACGCATAATATGGAAGATGAAATGTATGAAGAAAAGGGTATTGAGTATGGAAAACTCTTGACCTATTTGGAAAATAATGAAGTGAATATCAATAAAATTCGCGAGTTTAACTACTTGAATGACTGGATGAAAAACTTGAAAAATAATGGAAAATAACTTTTTTCTACAGGCAATAATTTATTTGGCAGCGGCGGTGATCTGCGTTCCGATTGCGAAGAAAGTTGGCTTGAGCTCTATTTTGGGCTACTTATTTTCTGGGATAATCATCGGACCTTTTGTTTTGGGGTTTATCGGCAATGAAGGTCAGGATTTAATGCATTTTGCTGAATTTGGCGTTGTAATGATGCTTTTTTTGATTGGATTAGAATTAGATCCATATAAATTTTGGAAAATGCGACGCTTCATTTTGGGTATGGGTTCGCTTCAAGTTTTGATTACTTCGTTTGTAATTTTTATCTGCTGTTCTATCATTTTTGACTGGAATTGGCAGACGGCTTTGACGATTTCGTTGGCTTTGGCGCTTTCTTCCACGGCAATTGTCTTGCAGACTTTGAAGGAAAAAGGGTTGTCGCAGACTTCCGTTGGGCGTTCTTCTTTTGCGGTTTTATTGTTTCAAGATATAGCCGTGATCCCGATTTTGGCGATAATTCCGCTGTTGGTTTCGGGTTCCAATGTGATTCCCGATGATGATTTGCACCACTCTTTGATATCCAATTTAGACGGCTGGCTGCAGACTCTGATTGTGATTGGGACGATTGTTGCGATTTACTTTGGTGGAAGATTTTTGATTGTTCCGTTGCTTCATGTGATTGCGAAAACCAGATTGCAAGAATTGTTTACAGCTTCAGCTTTATTGCTGGTTTTGTCAGTTTCTTATTTGATGCAATTGGTGGGATTGAGTCCGGCGTTGGGCGCTTTTATGGCGGGCGTCGTTTTGGCGAATTCAGAGTTTCGACACGAGTTAGAAGGCGATATTGCTCCATTTAAAGGTTTGCTTTTGGGCTTATTTTTCATCGGTGTTGGCGCTTCGATCAACTTCCAACTGATTATTGACAATCCGGCGTTTATATTGGTTTTTGGATTTATACTGACGATGATCAAGTTTTTTGTTTTCTTAGGAATTGGAAAATTATACAAGAAAAGAATCGACCAAAACTTTTTATTTGCGATTGGTTTGAGCCAAGCCGGAGAATTTGGTTTCGTGATTATGAGTTTTTCGATGGAATTGAATATTATACCAAATATGCTGGCCAATCAGATTATGGCGATTATTGCAATCAGCATGATTTCCACGCCCTTTTTTCTTTTGATAAATGAGCGCTTGATTGATCCTTATTTTGGCGTGAAAGAAAAACAGTCAAAATCATACGACGAAATTAACGAACACAATGACGTGATTATGGCGGGTTTTGGAAACTTTGGAAGCACAATTGGACGACTTTTGAAAAACAACGGAATTCCTGCCACAATTCTCGACATGGATTCTGACCGCGTTGATTTACTCCGAAAAATGGGCTTCAAAGTATATTATGGAGACGCGACCCGACTGGAATTATTGAAAGCCGCCGGCTGTGAAAATGCAAAACTGTTTATTGCAGCGATTGATAATCCGACGGCGAATTTAATTGTAATTGAATTATTGAAAAAGCATTTTCCCCATTTGAAAATTTTAGCGAGAGCCAGAAATAGAAACGATGCTTTTGAATTGGTTGATATGGGATTGGAAAGTATTTACCGTGAAAATCTTTATAGCGCCGTTCATCTTGGCGTTGACGCGCTAGTTTTTATGGGGCATCGCCGGTATTCGGCAACGCGACAAGGACAGCATTTTATCAAACATGATGAGGAAGCAATTTTCAGATTAGCCAAAAAACGCCACGATAAAAAAGCGTTTATGATTTCTGCAATGGAGGAAATTGAAATGCAGGAGCAACTTCTCAAAACAGATTTATTCAATCCGGTTGGACCAGATGATCACGCTTGGGAAAGCGATAATTTGAGAAAAGACAATTTGGACTAAAAAGAAAAGCCGAAATCTAATTTTAGACTTCGGCGTTTTATATAATTAAAACAAAATTATCTTGAATAATTCGGAGCTTCTTTTGTAATGGTCACATTATGAGGATGGCTTTCCCCGATGCCGCTTGCGGTGATTCTCACAAAACGTCCTGTTTCTTGCAAAGTTTCGATATTTTTTGAACCGCAATAACCCATTCCAGCTCTTAAACCACCTATGAATTGAAGCATGCTTTCGAAAAGTTCTCCTTTGTAAGGAACTCTTCCCACGATTCCTTCTGGAACCAATTTCTTTATATCATCTTCCACATCTTGGAAATAACGGTCTTTTGAACCTTCTTGCATCGCTTCCACAGAACCCATTCCTCTGTAAGATTTGAATTTTCTTCCTTCAAAAATGATAGTTTCGCCTGGAGATTCTTTAGTTCCTGCTAAAAGCGAACCTAACATCACGCAGTCAGCTCCCGCAGCAATCGCCTTTGGAATATCTCCTGTGTAACGAATGCCGCCGTCAGCAATAACCGGAACTCCCGAACCTTTAATCGCTGCAGCAACTTCAAGAACTGCAGAAAACTGAGGAAAACCAACACCCGCCACAACCCTTGTTGTACAGATTGAGCCTGGCCCGATTCCAACTTTTACACCGTCAGCTCCGTTTTCAACCAAATATTGAGCAGCTTCTGGAGTCGCAATATTTCCAACTATCACATCTAATTCTGGAAAACTTTTCTTTACTAATTTCAAAACATCAACCACGCCTTTTGTATGTCCGTGAGCGGTATCGATAATTACAGCATCAACTCCTGCGGCAACCAAAGCGGCAGCACGATCAACTGCGTCAGCAGTAACTCCTAAAGCAGCGGCAACGCGAAGGCGACCAAATCTGTCTTTGTTTGCAATTGGTTTTTGGGTCAATTTTGTGATATCTCTGAAAGTAATCAATCCGACCAATTTATAGTCAGCATTTACCACAGGAAGTTTTTCGATTTTATTTTTCTGTAGAATTCCTTCAGCTACTTCAAGCGTTGTTCCTTCTCCAGCAGTCACCAGATTTTCAGTCGTCATGACTTCTAAAATAGAACGTGTATTGTTTTTTTCAAAGCGTAAGTCGCGGTTTGTAACGATTCCTTTTAAAGTTTGATTTTCATCCACCACAGGAATTCCACCGATGCTGTATTCTCTCATGACCTGTTTTGCATCGCCAACCGTTGCTGTCAAAGGCAAAGTCACAGGATCGATGATCATTCCTGATTCTGCTCTTTTTACTTTTCTGACTTCAGCAGCTTGCTGCTCAATGGTCATATTTTTATGCAAAACGCCGATTCCTCCTTCTTGCGCCATAGCAATTGCCATTGCACTTTCGGTAACGGTATCCATTGCAGCAGAAACAATTGGAACGTTTAAGGTAATATTTCGAGAAAATTTAGATTGGATGCTTACTTCGCGCGGTAAAATTTCTGAGTAGTTGGGGATTAGCAGAACGTCATCGTAAGTAAGACCTTCTCCGATAACTTTAGTTGAGTGTGCTTTCATGTTGCAATTTGTAGTTAAATTGCGTGCAAATATAGTCAATTCTTAACAGAAAAGAAAATGTTAAGATTTATTTAGCTTTCTCAAAGCAAACTATAAATTCCGTTCCACCTTCTGGACGATTTATAATCTGCAGTTTTCCTTTATTGTCAAAGATAAATTGCTTCACTAAAAGCAGTCCCAGTCCCGTTCCTTCCTCTAAACCGGTACCTTTTTCAGAATACATGCGCTTTTCAAAATTCAAGATTTCATCCATTTTTTGTTGCGAAATTTCTGATCCTGAATTTGTTATATGAAGCTTATAAAATGATTTGTCTTCAGAATAATTGATAGTAATAATTCCGTTTTTAGGCGTAAACTTGACTGCATTTGACAATAAATTATTCAAAATCACTCTCACATGACCTACATCAGCACGAATTTTCTGCTCGTTTTTAGGATGAATATGGTTGACAGTTATTTGTTTATTGTCAATCGTCAAAATCATTGCGCCAATCGCATCCATCAGAATTTCATCTAAATAGAAATTTTCACGGTAGATTTTCGCTCCGTCAAGTTGCGTTATCGACCAATGCAACATATTATTTAATAGACGGGAAGTGCTTTCTACCTGAATTATCAGATGCTCAGAAATAATTTTCATCTCTTCATCAGAAATATTTCCAAATTTTAATAATTCCAAAACCTGCTGGATCGAAGCAATTGGCGATTTCAAGTCGTGTGAAAGAATTGAAAAAAGCCTGTTTTTAGTCTGGTTCAAGTCGCTCAAAGTCTTGTTCTGGCTTTTAATCAGCGCCTTCCTTTTTTGAATATCGGCATTTTTCTGTTCTAATTCTTCGTATAATTTCTGCTTTATTTTAGTATTTCTGTAGTACTGAAATATAATTACCAGTAGGAAAAACAAAAACAAAACCATACAAACCACTAGTATTCTACCGTATTTCAACTTCTGCTTTGAAATTTCGTTTAGTGTTGCTAATTTGTCATTCTCAGCTTCTTTGCTATTTAACTGCAAAAGATTGATTTGCTGTAATTTTGATTCGTCAAAAATAGAATCCTGATACTCTTTATTTATTTTTAAGTATTTATAAGCTTCATCATACTTTTTAGATTTGCTAAAAACCTCCGACAAAATCCCAGAAGCTCTTGCCATGTCCCATTTTGCATCAGCCGATTTCGCCATTTGAAATCCAATGATTCCGTATTTTTCAGACAGGTGATAATTTCCCTTTTTGAGAAAAGTTTCTGAAAGTCCGGTATAGGCGAAAGCCAATTCCCAATTATTCGGACTGTTTTTATCTGAAATTAATTTTTTATAGTAGTAAACCGAGGAATCTAGATTGTTTCTAAAATAGTGAATTCTTCCCAATTTGTTCAGGCTCAAATGCTGCATTTCGAAATCCCTATTCGAAATCGACATTTTATAAGCCGAAATAAAATTTTCATAAGCACTTTCATACTCTTTCAATTCCTCCTCAGAAATCCCGATATTCAATACATTTTTGCTCAATAAAACTGTATTTCCGATCTCCTTGTTCAAAATAATAGCACGTTTGAAAAGCTTGATCGCTTCATGATTTCTCTCTATTCCTTGCTGAACAAGACCTTGCCCCATCAGGCATTTTGAAATTCCGAGCTTATTATTTGTAGATTCATAAATCGACAAAGCCAGCATGAATTTTTTCATGGCGATATCATACGAACCTAAATTATAATAAGTACCGCCATAATTATGCGCCACATCAGCAATCAAATCTCTGTCTTTTAGCTTATGGGCAATTTTATCTGCTTTTTCTAAGTATAGTTTTGCCTTTTTAAAATCAGTATAAATGTTCTTTTTAGATTCTTCAAGATAGTATTTTACAGAATCTTTTGCATGAAAAGTGTATCCCTTGGCAAAAGCGAAGAGGGCAAATAGCAAAAAAATGCGTGTTGCAGAAAGTGAAAACAAAATGGTGGATTTAAAGTGCTAAAATATAAAATTAATGGTAAACTGTAAAGATTTTAGTTGCCTCATTATAAGCACTTTCAAAACTCATAGGACTGGTTTGCGTGGAAGCTTTTTTTGTAGTAAAATACGACAGCATTTTTTCTGTAGGCATGTTTCCTGTCAAGTCATCTTTTGCCATCGGGCAACCGCCAAAACCTTGAATTGCACCGTCAAACCTGCGACAGCCAGTATTATAAGCCGCGTCGACTTTCTCAAACCATTTTTCTGGAGTCGTATGAAGATGTGCTCCAAATTCGATGTGTTTGTAATGCGGAATCAAATTTGAGAATAAATAATCGATCACTTCCGGAGTCGAAGAACCAACTGTGTCAGATAGCGACAAGATTTTCACACCCATCTTAGAGAGTTTTTCTGTCCATTCACCCACGATTTCCACGTTCCAAGGATCGCCGTATGGATTTCCAAAACCCATAGAAAGATAAGCGACAACCTCTTTATCGGTGGCATTTGCAATGTCTAAAATCTCCTGCAAAGTGACCAGAGATTCCGCAATTGTCTTGTGCGTATTTCGCATCTGGAAGTTTTCAGAAATCGAAAATGGATAGCCTAAATATTGAATTTCTTTGTGTTTTGAAGCCGATTGTGCACCTTGGGTATTGGCAATAATCGCTAAAAGTTTGCTTCTGGTCTTTGACAAATCCAATTGTGACAGCACTTCTGCCGTATCGATCATTTGGGGAATTGCTTTTGGAGAAACGAAACTACCGAAATCGATGGTGTCAAAACCCACGCGCAAGAGCGACTGGATGTAATCAACCTTGGTCTGGGTTGGGATAAATGCCTTGATTCCTTGCATCGCATCCCTCGGACATTCGATAATTTTTACGTCTTCCATAGAAATTCAAAGATATGGAAAGTAATATGTTTTACGAAATCGTTTTTTTATTTTGGCAAATTATTTTTTTTCCAAAATTTTTCGGTTGATTTCCTTAATTAATTTAGGACCTTCGTAAATAAATCCAGTGTATAATTGGATCAAGCTTGCACCTGCTTCTAATTTTTCAATCGCATCTTCCGCAGTGTGAATTCCTCCTACTCCAATAATTGGAAACGATTTATTGCTTTTTTCTGATAAAAATCGAATAACTTCTGTGGAACGTTTTGTCAACGGTTTGCCAGACAATCCTCCCATTTCTGCCTTGTTTTCAGATTGCAAACCTTCTCTTGAAATCGTAGTATTTGTTGCAATTACGCCCGCAATTTTCGTTTCGTTTACAATATCGATAATATCCAAAAGCTGTTCGTCTGTCAAATCTGGAGCGATTTTCAACAAGATTGGCTTTTGCTTTGGCTTTGCTAAATTCTTGTTTTGCAAAGTTTGCAATAATTGCGTCAACGGTTCTTTATCTTGCAAAGCGCGAAGATTTGGCGTGTTTGGCGAACTCACATTTACCACAAAATAATCGACGTGATCATATAAAGCGTCAAAGCAGATTTCATAGTCAGAAGTCGCTTCTTCATTTGAAGTCAGCTTATTTTTACCGATATTTCCTCCGATTAAAACGCCATTGTTTTTCTTCAATCTTTCTACCGCTTCCAAAACGCCGCCATTGTTAAAACCCATTCGGTTGATAATTGCTGAGTCTTCCTTTAACCTGAAAAGCCTTGTTTTCGGATTTCCTTCTTGGCCTTTCGGCGTGAGGGTTCCGATTTCTATAAAGCCAAAGCCCAAATTCGAAAGTTCTTTGTAAAGCTTTGCATCCTTGTCAAAACCTGCCGCCAATCCAACTGGATTTTTAAATTTCAAGCCAAAAACTTCGGTTTCTAAACGGCTGTCTTTAACTTCATAAAGCGATTTAAAAAGTGAAGAAACACCGGGAATTTTGTTTAACAGTCGAAGCGTCGAAAAGGTGAAATAATGGATTTCTTCAGGATCAAACTTAAAAAGAATCGGACGGATTAGTGATTTGTACATTGTAGTTTTAGTTGTGTTTTGCAAAAATAACTATTTGATTTGATAAATCTTAAACAATACTTTAGAATTGATTTAGAAAGTGGATTCCAAAAAAAAATCCCTAATTGCTTAAGGATTTTTTGTTTCATTTTCTAGACTTTCACTCTCAATCGGATTGTATTTCTGCTTTTTCCAATCTGATGAAAGCAATTCGATATAATAATAATGAACCAAGTCATTTTTATCAAAAGCCCCGTTTTTATTGATATCTTCAATTGTTCTGTAGTACAATCTGTTTTGTGCTTCCACGATATTCCAATCAATTAATTCTTGGAAATCTTCAGAAATCTTGGTGAATTTTGCACCGCTGAACTCGCTTACATATAATGATTTTATGTCGTTCGCGTCTAATTTTCCGTCTTTATTGGTATCCATATCGACAAGCGTATAGACCAAAATCTGCTTTTTAGACTTGTCAGAAATCGTATTTAAAAAAGTTGCAGTCTGAATCTGGACTTTTTTATCGGTCAGCGGTCGCAATGCCGTCGAATCGATATGCTGGAATTTCAGGTTTTCAAAATAGCCAGTCAGTTCAAAACGGTTATAATTTGAAATCGCATAACTTACAGAATTTGTTTTTGTAGTACCATAAGTTTTCGAGCTTCCTTCATAAATTCTGACGTCACCAATGGCATGAATCAGGTATTTCGTACCTTCCATATGAATGGGCAAATCGGCGATTTTAATCTGTGACGAATCTGCTTTTGCTGGCGCTTTGGCAGTTTTTGTATCTTCATAAATTACCTTTGGCGTTTCCGTTTTTTCCTTGCAAGAAGCAAAAAATGCCAATGCAACCAAGATGGAATATTTTGAGAAATTTTTCATTTTTTACTCTTAAATAGTATTTCAAATATAAAGATAAAATTGCTTAAATCCACATTTATAATCTCGCAGTAAGTCTTACATTGAAAGTACGCGTTGTCATATAATTCGGAATTCCGTACTGCGCTTTTGAATAAACATCACGAACCCAAGTGTTTGTAATTGCATTTTGGTTGTTGAAAAGGTTGAAAATTTCAAAACCCAATGAAAGATCTTTAAACTTTTTTAACCAATGTCCGTCAGGTCTTTCAGCATTTTTTTCAGTAAATACGTAAGAAAACCCAACATCGGCACGACGGTAATCACGCAACCTGTTTTGATACAAATAAGGATCTGAATAAGAAGGCGAACCTCCTGGAAGCCCTGTATTGTAAACTAAATTCAAGTACAATTTCAAGTTAGGAATTTTTTCGATATAATCTTGAAACAAAACTGCAAACTTTAATCTTTGGTCTGTCGGTCTTGGAATATAACCGCGGTCATTGCTGTTTTCTTCCGTTTTCATGTAGCCGAAGCTGAACCAAGATTCAGTTCCTGGCACAAATTCTCCGTTCAAACGCGCGTCAAATCCAGTCGCATAAGCTTTGGCATCATTGTTTGCGGCATAACGAATCCTGACATTGTCAAGAGTATATGTGTTTACGTCAGACATCGATTTAAAATAAGCTTCGCTGACCAATTTGAACGGCCTTTCCCACATTTTAAAACTATAATCATTGCTCAAAACTACATGAACCGATTGTTGTGCTTTTACATTTGGTTGCACAGTTCCTGAGAAATCACGCAATTCTCTGTAAAACGGTGGCTGGTGGTATAAACCTCCTGAAAGCCTGAAAACCATATCTTTATCCCAATCAGGTTTGATTGCAAATTGTGCTCTCGGACTGAAAGTTGTTTGGCTTTTTCCTGTATAATCATCGCCAGAAACTTGCCAATTGTGCGCGCGAACACCGGCATTGTACCAAACTTCGCTTGAACCGATCATGCTTTTTTTACTCCATTGCACATATCCAGAAAGCCGGTCAATCGTTGTATAATTCATAGCTCGCACATTCTGATACGGCGCCAATGGCCCGGTGTAAGGATTATAAGGCTGGTCGCGTGGCGGTACAATTGGCGGATTTAATGAAAATCCTGCAGAGTCGATTACTTCCCATTCCACGATTCTGTCGCGAATATCTTCTCTTGTATATTTAAATCCCCACTCAATTTTGTTCTCTTTTATGTCGTGAAAACCTTTAACTTCAGCATTTACGATGAAAGCGTCAAGGTCATTTCTAGCGTGGCTCAACTGTGTTCCAATTTCTTCAGAATAAACGATATCGCCTAAATTTCCTGATCCGATATCGCCGTTGACTTCACCAAAACTATAGTTTGCCAAAATATCAAAATGCTCTTCTTCTATCGTATGATATGCAGATGCAATTACTTTTAAGGTAAATTGATCGCTGAATTTATACGTAGATTTCAAAGCTCCAAAATAAGTATCGTATTTGTCTTTTTCCTGACCTTGGTACAAGACCAAAAGCGCTTTTGGCTCGTCAATCGTACCAAAATTTGTCTGGCGGCTCAAAGGCTCATAATTGTATTTATTTTGAGAAATATTTCCAAGAAAACTCAATTCCCACTTGCTTGTAGGATTGTAAGTCACAAATGTCTGTATATCAGCAAAAGTCGGTCTAAAGTTCGTCTCTGTTTCTTGGCTGTTTACCAAAAGACTGTTGTCACGGTAACGGGCACCTACAATCGCTGCCCATTTTTGATTTTTTGAAGCGGTTTCCACCGTAAGGCTTCCGCCAAGAAGACTCGCATCTAAAGCTGCTGCAAAAGCTTTCGGACGTCTGTAAGTAATATCTAGAACAGAGGACAATTTGTCGCCATATTTTGCCTGAAATCCACCTGCTGAAAAGTCAATATTTTGAACCATTTCTGTGTTTGTAAAGCTCAAACCTTCCTGTTGGCCAGAACGAATTAAAAAAGGACGGTAAATTTCAATTTCATTCACATAAACTAAATTCTCGTCATAATTTCCACCACGAACTGAATATTGCGTACTCAAATCGCTGTTAGAATTTACTCCGGCAAGCGTTTTCAAAACATTTTCAATCCCTGCATTTGCACCCGGAATTCTTTGCACCGTTGCCGGCTCAAGATTCACAACTCCTTCTACTCTTTTTCGATTGTCAATGATCACAACCGTTCCGATGGACTGCACTCTTTGGTTCAAAACCGGATAAAACTCATAGTCTTCATTTGGCTTTAATTCAAGGTCTAACGTCGCACCTTTATTTGCCAAATGGGCAAAAACAACCGTTACTTTTTTATTCGCCGGAATGGTCAAAATATAAAAACCTGTTTTGTCAGAAGTCGTAGAAACATTGCCAACGCTGACATCTACATCTTCAATAGGCTTATTGTTTTCATCTAAAATTACACCTTTAATTCTTGCGGTTTGCGCTGCAGCCGAAAGTCCTAAAAACAGAAAAAATAGTGCTAAGAAAGTATGTTTTGTTTTCAAATGTTTTTGATTTATTGTTGCTTGCTTCTAAAAAAATGCGACTCAAAGGTAGTGGAATTTCCTATATTATCTGAAACAACTATTTTTAAATCGTTTCTTCCTTCGTCGAAAAGGTTATCTTCAAAATCGTGTCGTAATTTTTTGGTTTTGTAATCGTATTCCATCAAAACCCATTTGCCGTTAAAATAAGCGTCATAAGTATTGATTCCTGAAAGATTATCTGAAATTTCCACTTCAAGATAGCGCTGTTTGCTGAGCCATTTTCCTTCAACGAAATTTGGATTTGTAATTTTTGGTGCTGTTGTATCTTTTGCCAATTTAAATTCACCTAAATCTTTAGTGTAAATAGTATAAGTCTTTCCTTTCTTATACGTTTTATTGTAGCGAAGACGCGTTCCATTGACAGACGCAATGAACGTTTTTTGCGCATCGGCTTCGGATAAATTCACATTGTCAAAAGTAATGGTCATGTTATTGTGCACCGGAACCGATTCATTATGAAGGTACAAAACACTGTCTCTCACATCAAAATCGATATAAAAATCATCATAAAAAGAACCAGCCGGAATGAAAACAGAAACGTCATTTTTAGCATAACTGTGGTCTTTTCGTGCTTTTAAGAAGAAATCGGTTTTCTTTATTTCAACTGGCGGCGCGACTTCTGGAGAAAATTGAATCGGAATATTAATGACACTCTTATTATTATGAAAATCAGAAACTTCAATTCTGAAATTTTCGGTCAGATTTGGTGGCACTTCCACCATTCCATAGGTATTATTCGAAGTAATTATACTAAAAAGATAAGGTTCTGTCATAAAAAGTCGCTGCACGCGCTGGCCAGTTCTCTTAAATCTTCGGTAATCGATCAAAGCGTTTACATAACGGCCTTCGTCAAAACCAAAAGTATTGAAAGTATAGCCAAAAAACGACTTGCCGTTGCAGAAAGCTTCCACTTTAAAAACACCGTTTTTATTGTAGCTGTTGTCAAAAACATCGTAGGTATTTACGCCAAAAGCAACTTTTCCTTTTGCGGTAATTTTACCAGTAATGTAGCTTCCGTCTTTTTGCTGTGAAAGGCTGACCTCAAGTGGCATTCGGCTTTGATTTACGCTTGAACTGTCGCCGATTGGATACACCACAACGTTATTGATAATCGGCGAACGCGTATCTTTTATCTGTACGTCAAAACCAAAAAACATTGGATTTATAATTTTTTCGGTTTTTGAATCTCGAAATTCGAAATGCAAATGCGGACCGCCTGAACCGCCCGTATTTCCTGAGAATGCAATCACATCACCCTTTTTCACAACCAACTCATTTTCTGTCGGCATCATTTCAACTTCATATGATTTTTGAGCATACTGCTCTTTTTTGATATACGCTTCAATTGCAGGCGAAGCTTTTGAAAGATGTCCGTAAACCGTAGTAAATCCGTTGGGATGCGTGACATAAATTGCCTTTCCATATCCCCAAGTAGAGATTTTAATTCTGGAAATATAGCCATCCGCGGCAGCATAAACATTCAGTCCTTCCTTTTGCTGGGTTTTAAAATCAAGGCCGGTATGGAAATGATTTCCTCTCAATTCGCCGAAAGTTCCGGAAAGATATAAGGGAATGTCGAGCGGCGATCTGAAATAATCCTTTGGATAATCAGTTTGAGCAAATGTGGCGAGGGAAAACAACAGGAAAAAAAGGCGCATTATCATCGTTTAGGTTTTTTTGCTAATATAAAAAAAACATAGATTTAATTGCGTTTGAAATGCAATTAAATCTATGTTATTGGAAGATATTCTGTAAAAAATTATTTATTCGGATTTTTTAATTCATACCAAGCTTCTTCTGTTCCGTCCAAATCAAAAGAATTTATAAATTTCATCCCTACTTTTTCGAGGATTTTTCTAGAATTTAAATTGTCAAAATCGGCGTAAGCGTTGATTACCGGGAGCTTCATTTCATTGAAACCTAAATCCACGAAAGCTTTTGCGGTTTCAAATGCGTAGCCTTTTCCCCAATGTTTTTGGATAAATCGGTAGCCTAAATCATAAAACGTTTCGTGTCCGTTAACATTTTTCTCCAATTTTAACCCAGACCAACCGATGAATTCTCCAGTTTCTTTAAGAATTACAGCCCAACGACCGATTCCATTTTCAAGATATTGCTGGCGAATATTGGCGATTGCTTCGCGACTTTCTTCAATAGATTTCACAGGATTATTTCCCAAATAAATATGTACTTCAGGATTGGAATCAAGCTCAAACATTCCGGCATCATCCGTCGGAAGCAATTCTCTCAACAATAATCTTTCAGTTTCTATTGAAGTTTTCATCGCAATTTATTTACTGAATATTAATTTTAAAATCTGTAATCACAGGATCTGCTTTGCCATATTTTGACTCGTCGATAAACAATTCTACCGCCAAAGTTGTTGCAGAACCCAAAACGATATTTGACTGATTGTTGTTTTTCATAATCACGTCAATTCCTGCTTCTTCTAATTTTGTTTTCAATGCCGTTGCCAAAATCTCGCTTCCAGAAAACACTTTCATTAATCCCATTGTAATTTATTTTAGTTTAGTATATTTTTAATTTGTTCTTGGTATTCTAAATTGTAATTTATTCGATTGTGCTCTTGGTTTTTTAAAATATAAAGATGGTCAGTTGGCTTAAATAATTTGCTTAATCGCACCGAATTTTCTACCGGAATCAAAGCATCATTTTCTCCATGAAAAATATAAATCGGAGCTTTTATCCTTGAAATATACTGGTTGGTTTCAAATTTATAGCGCTTGATAAAATTCGGAACAAAAGGCAATTTTGAGCTAGACAATTCTCCAAAATTATAATAAGCCGATTGCAAAATCAGTCGCTTCGGATTGTTCTTGGAAGTCAAAATTGTTGCCGGCCCAGAACCAATCGAGTAACCAATAACCGAAATTTCATCTTCGGAATATTTTGTTTTCAAGAAATCATAAACCGCATCAATATCATTGTTGAATTGCGCTTCATTTTCAATCGTTCCGCCACTTTTTCCGTAACCTCGATAATCCATTACAAAGAAATCATAGCCAATTGAATTGTAAAATTCTGCCTGATTTCCCCAAGAATCTAATGCGCCCATATTTCCATGAAGGAAAAAAACCAGTCCTTTTGGATTGTCCACTTTAAAGAATAATCCGTTTAAATTCGTCTTGTCAAACGACGGAATATTGACTTCTTCAAAATCGGCATCAAATTTATACTTGAAATCTTTTGCCAAAATCGTTGGCCTGAAAATCAAGCTTTCTTGACTGAAATAAAGAAAAATAATGGCAAGCAGATAAATTATTGCGAACAATAAAATAATCCTGGTTACTATAAATTTGAGAAGTTGCATTTAGTTTTATTTCGGACTTTTTCTACAATCAAATATTTGAACAATCCGAACTTCGCTTTCACTCTGAACTTTATAGATTATTTTATAGTTTCTGACAATTATTCTTCTGTAAGGTTCTCCTAAAAATTCATCAGCTTGATATTGATCTACAAAACGGATATTTTTTATATTAGAAATGATATCGTTAAGCACATTTTTCGCTCCTTGTTTTGACTTAATTTTTAAATAGTCAAAAATTAATTTCAAGTCTTTTTCGGCTTCGACATCAAATACAATCTGAATTGGCTTCATTACCAATTCTTGATGTTTTCTTCCAAATCTTTTAAAGAAACAAATTTCCCAGAGGTAATTCTTTCGTCAGCTTCTTGAACCATGTTAATGTATTCCTGCTTTGTCACTGGATAACCGTTTGCGGTGTGCGCTACAACTTCTTCGTCTAAAATGGTTTTAAACGCAATTAGCTTTTGCAACTTTCTTTCATCTTTAATATGAAGCAACCAATCCATCAACTCTAATTTTTTCAATGCGATATCCATAACCAATTGATTTTATAGCAAATATAAGAAATTAATCTTCCTTATTTTCTTCCTCCTCCTCTTCAAAATCTTCATCATCCATTTCAAAGAAAACCGGCTCAATCATAATTCTATCTGCAAAACTGTCAATTCTTTCTGTAATGTTTTCAGAGAATAGAATTCGCTGTGTTTTGCCCATCGCTTCAGACATTCTCGCCAATTTCGTATCAAAACGAAGTCGCAAAAGTTCGTCAGCATCTTCAATAATGTACATTTTCAAACGATTCACGTCAAAACCAGCCGAAGCAAACATTTCACTGATTCGATTTGGAGTACCGATTAAAACGTCAATTCCAAGAGAAATATGGTTTTTATCAAAGTCAATATCACCTTTGTCATGTACTCCATAAACTCTTAAATCAGTATAATTTCCAAGTTTTTCAAAGAGAATTTTCATCTCAATCAACTTTTCTTTATTTGGAACTATAATCAACGCTCTCGGCGATTCCTCAAATTCCTTCTCCAATCTTTGGATAACATTTATGACCAAAGTCGTCGTTTTACCCGATTTTGCAGGAGCAATAATCACACAATCTTGTCCGCTTTTAATGGTCGAAAACGTTTCTTGTTGCATTTCATTAGCTTCGGTCAATCCGTTTTCAATCAATGCCTGCTGTAAATTTTCGTTTATTTTTTTTAATTTCATCTGTTTAGTTAATTAGGCAAAAGCCAATAGCCAAAAGTTCTCACTTTTGCCTTCTGGCTATTTTCTATTGGCTTATTTATTTACTCGCAAAAAGCTTCACATCCGTTTCAGATATTTCGCTTCCGCCGAGGATTATTAGTCGTTCGATTACATTTCTCAATTCGCGGATATTTCCCGTCCAATCGTATTCTTTTAATAAAGAAATAGCGTCATCAGAAAATTTCTTTTGCGTGCTTCCTTGTTCCAAAGCGATTTTTTCTGTAAAATGATTGATTAACAACGGAATGTCATCGCGCCTGTCATTCAGCGCCGGAACTTTGATTAAAATTACCGCCAATCTGTGGTACAAATCTTCACGGAAACGTCCTTCTTCGATTTCTTTTTTTAAGTCTTTGTTGGTTGCCGCAACAACGCGAACATTGACTTTTATGTCTTTATCAGCGCCAACTCTGGTGATCATACTTTCTTGCAAAGCGCGCAAAACCTTGGCTTGAGCAGACAAACTCATGTCTCCAATTTCATCCAAGAAAATGGTGCCGCCGTCAGCTGCTTCAAATTTTCCGGCTCTGTCTTTTACGGCAGAAGTAAACGCTCCTTTTACGTGCCCAAAAAGTTCACTTTCAATTAATTCTGACGGAATCGCAGCACAATTTACTTCAATCAAAGGCGCATTTGAACGTTCGCTTTTTTCGTGTAATTGATGTGCAACCAATTCTTTTCCTGTTCCATTCGGACCTGTAATTAAAACTCTGGCGTCAGTTTGGGCTACTTTTTCGATAATGTCTTTGATGTGGTTTATCGGATCACTCTGGCCAATCATTTCGTAGTTTTTGCTGACTTTTTTCTTCAGAATTTTATTTTCAACGACCAATTGCTTTTTGTCTAAAGCATTTCTGACCGTATTTAAAAGTCGGTTCAAATCTGGCGGTTTTGAGATGTAATCAAAAGCACCAAGACGCATTGTGTTGATGGCAGTTTCCAAATCTCCGTGGCCTGAAATCATCACCATCGGGATTTCTGGTTTTATTTTTTTAACGGCTTCGAGCACTTCTACGCCGTCCATTTTTGGCATTTTTATGTCGCACAAAACCAAGTCATAATCGTCATTCTTGATTTTTTCAAGTCCGATTTGACCGTCTTCGGCTTCTTCTACTTTATAGGTATCGTTTTCTTCAGAAAGGATTTTTGTCAAAACTCTTCTGATTGCTGCTTCGTCTTCTATGATTAATATTTTGGGCATTCTTTTTTTGGTTTAAGGTTTTGGGTTCAAGAATCTCAAAGTTAATTAAAAATCGTTTGAAATTTGGTTAACTTTTTCCTAAGCCTGAACGGTTTAGACAACATGAATGAACAAAGATTGGCCCAGAAGTTTACAAAATTCAAATGGTTTCTCAACTAGCCCCGATTGGCGGCAGTAGCTTTTTCTTCCGTTTACGGAGAAAAACTACTGCAGAAAGCGGGAATTGCCTTTCTTGAAAATTACTGGCGATTCGCTACTGAAAAAAACTAATATTTAAGCCATTTGTACATTTCTTTCCACGTTGGTTTTTTGCCATACATCAAGATTCCGATGCGGTAAATTTTTGAGGCAAACCATACTACTAAAAAGAAGGTTCCGAACAAAATTGCCAGTGAAATCAATAACTGCCACCACGGCACGCCAAATGGAATTCGCATCAGCATCACGATTGGCGATGTTAAAGGAATCATGGAAAATGTGGTTGCAACTGTTCCGTGCGGGTCGTTTAGTACGCTGAAAAAACCTACATAAACTGCCAACATCAATGGCAAAATGATTGGCAACAAAAATTGCTGCGAGTCGGTTTCATTGTCAACTGCAGCACCGATTGCTGCGTAAATAGAACTGTATAAAAAATAACCTCCGATGAAATAAACAAGAAATGAAATGACTAATGTAATCAGCGGAAGTTGTTTTATTTCATTGACATACAGCTGTAAATCGCCCAAAGATCCTTCTGCAGCGGTTGTTGCCATTCCGCCTGCCGGCGGTGTGATATTTATTCCTAATAACATCGAAACGACGAAAAATAATGTGCCTGCGAGAATTGCCCAAATGACGAATTGCAAGACTCCGGCCAGCGATGTTCCGATGATTTTTCCCATCATTAATTGAAACGGTTTTACTGACGAAATGATGATTTCAATAATTCGGTTGGTTTTTTCTTCGATGACGCTTCGCATTACCATGTTGCCATAAATGATGATGAACATCATAATTAAGTACCCGAAACCTGCGCCGATAAAGACTTTTATGTAATTTAATCCTTTGACATTTTCTTCTCCAGAAGCTTTGGAAAGCGAAATGCTGACCTTTGCTTCTGCATTTTTGATAGCCAAAGTATCGAGTTTTGCGATTTCAAGGTTTGATTTCGTAAGGCGTTTTGCGATTGTAGCTTCCAATTCTTCTACAAAATCTGGATCAGGACTTTCATTTGAAATGTATTTTATTTCGCTTGCCAGTTTTTTATTGTCTAAATTTTTTGGAATAACCAGCAACGCTTCAAATTTTTCAGCATTGATGCTGTCTTTCAGCGAAGCAAGACTTTCTTTGCTTCTGTCAAGATAATTGTATTCCTCAGAATTTTTAAAATCATTTCGGAAAATTCCCGATTCATCGTGGATGACAATTTCTTTTACGTCAGATTTCATCGTGCTCAAATAGCCTACGAATGCGGCCAAACCGACCATCAATAACGGACTCAAAAAAGTCATTACGATGAAAGATTTATTGCGGACTTTGGCAATGAATTCTCTTTTTATGATTAGTGATAATATGCTCATTTTTTTGATTTTTAGACTGTTAGATTTTTAGATTCTTCGAATTAGATTAAAATCTATTTTGAAACAGTTTGGATAAAAATATCGTTTACGCTTGGGATTTTTTCAACGAAATGCGTCACTTGTCCGTTTTGTGTCAAGATATTTAGTAATTCGTTTGGCGTGGAATTCCCGATTTGGATTTCCAGCTTTAAATCATCGTTTAAGGTTTTGAAATTGGTTTGCCCAACCGTGAATTTCTGTGTCAATTGATACATCAAACCTTCTACATTTGAAGACATAATTCCAACTTCGAAACTGTTTGAACGGTATTCTTTTTTGACGTCGATTAACTTTCCTTCGATTAATTTATTTGATTTGTGGATCAAAGCAATATCGTCACAAAGTTCTTCCACGCTTTCCATTCTGTGGGTTGAAAATATGATTGTGGAACCTTGTTTTTTCAATTCTAAGATTTCGTCTTTGATCAAATTTGCATTTACAGGATCGAATCCACTGAAAGGTTCGTCGAAAATCAGCAATTTTGGCTTGTGCAAAACAGTCACCACAAACTGGATTTTCTGCGCCATTCCTTTTGAAAGTTCTTGGATTTTCTTGTTCCACCAGCCTTGAATTTCAAGGCGGTCGAACCAATAATCCAATTGTTTTTTGGCTTCGGCTTTTGAAAGTCCTTTTAATTGGGCTAGATAAAGTGCCTGTTCGCCAACTTTCATTGATTTATACAAACCGCGTTCTTCTGGCATGTAGCCAATATCTTTTACGTGCGCTAAATTTAGTGGTTCTCCATCAAGCAAAACTTCACCTTTGTCAGGCATTGTTATCTGATTGATGATTCTGATTAATGAGGTTTTTCCGGCGCCATTTGGACCAAGAAGTCCGTAGATACTGCCCTTTGGAACCTGTAGTGAAACATTGTTTAAAGCTGTATAATCTCCGTATTGCTTGACTACATTTTTAACTTCAAGTATGTTATTCATTATGAATTTTGTTTTGGTAAAAGTAAGGAATTGGAGGCGAATTTTGATTGAATTTCAAAAAAAACCCACCCTTATTTGCACAAGGATGGGAAAAATTGCTATGAAAAAGAAAATTACTAGCTAACTAGTAATTTTCAAATATATAAAAAATTTGAATCACTATGAAAACATATCCTTAACTTTTTCAAAAAAAGATTTTTCGCTCTTTTCAGGATTTGGGATAAAATTTTCATCCGTAAGTGATTTCTCAAAGAATTGTTTTTGTTCTTTGTTCAGCGTTTTCGGCGTCCAAACATTGACATGAACCAGCAAATCTCCGTTTCCATAACCGTTTATGCTCGGAATTCCTTTACCTTTCAAGCGAAGAATTTTACCCGACTGGATTCCTTCTTCTAACTTGATTCTCACTTTTCCATTTACCGCTTCGATATCTTTTGAAATACCTAAAACCGCTTCAGGATAACTGATATATAAATCTAAATGTAAGTTTTCGCCTTCTCTTTTCAAGAATTCGTGCTCAATTTCTTCAATGGCAACAATCAAATCTCCCGGAATACTGTTGTTTCCTGGCGCGTCGTTTCCTTTATTACCCACTTTCAACTGCATTCCGTCAGTTACACCAGCCGGAATTTTGATTGAAACTGTTTCGTCTTCCAAAATCATTCCGTGCGCATCGGCATCTTTCGGTTTTGCATCTAAAATCTGACCTGAACCGCCACAAGTTGGGCAAGTTGAAGCTGATTGCATTCTACCCAAAATCGTATTGGTAACGCGCATTACCTGCCCTTGTCCGTTACAAGTTGAACACGTTTTATAAGAAACGCCTTTCGCTTGAATCTTTCTTTTAACTTTTACTTTTTTCTCAACGCCATTTGCAATTTCTTCCAAAGTCAATTTTACCTTGATACGAAGATTGCTTCCTTTTACTCTGCGAGGTCCAGAATTGCCTCCACCGCCGAAACCGCCACCAAAACCGCCGAAAATATCACCGAATTGGCTGAAAATGTCGTCCATGTTCATGCCACCACCGTGGAAACCGCCACCTCCAGCACCGCCATCAAAAGCTTGATGACCAAACTGGTCGTACTTTGCTTTCTTTTGTGGATCGCTTAAGATTTCATAAGCTTCAGCCGCTTTTTTGAAATTCTCTTCTGCTTCTTTATTGCCGGGATTTTTGTCAGGATGAAATTCAATCGCCTTTTTTCTATACGCTTTTTTAATTTCAGAAGCATCCGCAGATTTTGTAATGCCTAATATTTCGTAAAAATCTTTTTTCATTTGTATAACTTATTACGGAATTATTGTCCGATAACAACTTTTGGGAAACGGATGATTTTGTCTCCTAACTTGTATCCTTTTTCTAACACATCAACAATCTTGCCTTTCATCTTGTCAGACGGCGCAGGAATTTGCGTAATTGCTTCAGCAAAATCTGCATTAAAAGCATCACCGGCTTTTACCTCAACTTCTTCAAGACCTTTTGATGTCAGCGTATTTTTTAATTTTTCATGAATTAATGTCACGCCTTTCAAAAGATTTTCGTCTTCTGATTTAGAGATTTCAATTAAAGCTCTGTCAAAATCGTCTAAAACTGGCAAAATTGCCTGTAAAACTTCTTGGTTTGCGGTTTTAAAAAGTTCAACGCGCTCTTTAGAAGTTCTTCTTTTATAATTTTCGAATTCTGCAAAAAGACGTAGGTGTTTGTCTTTTTCGGATGCCAAATCTTGAGTCAATTGCTCTTCAACGCTTAATTCTTCTACTACAATTTGTTCTGCATTTGCATTTGCTTCAATTGTTGCGTCATCGATTTCCTGCTCTTTTTCTGGGTTTTCAGCATTCATAGTGTTCTTATTTTTAAAAATATTCTTAAATTTCATTTTCTGCTTTCCGAGGGATTGCAAAAGTACTGCCATTTGTATGGAAATGTCAAATTGTCACTTATTTTTTTAAATGGAAGTAGTTTACGCGCAATTTTGGCTACCGGCGTTTAAAAAGGAAATGACTTTGGAGACTAGCCCTCCCGAAATTTCGGGAGCACCGGTAGCCTTTTTTACCCGATTTTTCATCGGTAAAAAAGCTACTGCAGAAAGCGGGACAAAATTTAAAAAATGCCAAATGTTTGTGCTTCAAATCTTTTTAATAAAAATTTGTGAGGCAAATTGATTTGGTTTTGATATGTTTGCGGGGATTATAAATCGAAAAAAAAGTTTCAGATTCTCTAATGACATGATTTTGAGAAGTTGTCTAGCGATTTATAAGTAATATCGGACAGAAGGTTAGCGTTTCGCTACAACATAATTGTTAATTCACCCCCAAAAAGAGCTCCATTTGAAGAAATTGGAGCTCTTTTTATTTTTAGCCCAAAAGGTTTTGGAGCGCTTTGTCTAAAGTTCTGAATTTGAATACAAATCCGTTATCTTGTGCTTTCTGCGAGCTAACGTTTTGGCTGGCAATCAAAAGAATATGCATTTCGCCAAGCACCAATTTCAAGACAAATTCAGGGATATTTGGCATAAAAAACGGCTTGCCTAAAGTCTTCGCAATCTTTTTTGTCAGCTCTTCATTATCTACCGGATTTGGCGACGTGGCATTGTAGACACCTTCCCAATTATTTTGGATTGCAAAATAATAAAGATGCGCCAGGTCATCGATGTGAATCCAAGACTGCCATTGTTTTCCAGAACCGTAAGGCGAACCCGCACCAAGTTTTATAGGCTTTAAAAGTTCCTTCATCATGCCTCCTTTTCGAGACAAAACGAGTCCGGTTCTGATTTTGCAGACCTTAATGTCCAATCTTTTGAACTGGTCTGCGGCTTGTTCCCATTTGACTACGACTTGCCCCAAAAACGAATTATCAACTGTTTTATCATCTTCTGTGTAAACTTTTTCTAGGCTGTCAGGATAAATTCCGATGGCCGAGGCAGAAACGAACTGTTTTACGTTATTCGGGTGTGATTTTAAAGTTCGGTACAGAAGATTGGTCGAAAGTATGCGACTTTCAATGATTTCCTGTTTATTTTTACTGGTCCAGCGCATAGAAATCGGAGCTCCGGCAAGGTGAACGATCGTGTCGATGCCTATGAGACAATTCTCATCAATTTTCCCCTGTTCTGGATTCCAAAGAAAGCCTTTGTAGTTTGGCTCGTCTTTGATTTCTTTCTTGCTTCTGGCGAGATAATGAATCGAAATTCCGTTTTGCAAAAGCAACGAAACTAGTTCAGAACCAATCAAACCTGTTGCTCCTGTAATTAAAACTTTCATGGCTTATTTTATTTATATATTCTCAAATTTACGCTTGAAACAATGAAATTAAATGTTAATTAAGGTAGGTTTAACGGGTATCTTGCGCTATCTCTTCAATAGTTCATCAGCGATTTTTTCAAATGTAATCCATTTTTGTGATGGAAAATCATCGATAATTAAAGTTGAATCACTTAATTGTATTCTGTTATACAATCCAGCATGTGAAGGATAGTTTTCTCTAGAAATTTTGATTTGCGTGAGCTCATTAATACTTTCGAGAATCAGCCGCTGAATATTTCTTGTAACAATGATTCCTTTGGTCACAATGGAATCTTTCTTCCTATCTTTACAGTTAAAATTTATTTTTTTATAATCTGCGAGCAAATTAACCTTCTCTAAATTATTTCGATAAAAAATAATTTCTTCGGAATCCCCTCCCCATTCACCACATTCTTCGCCCACGTGAAGCAATGATAATTTTAAATTGTGAGAAATATATTTTAAATCGAAATCATTCTTTTTCTGTTCCTCCTTACAAGAAATTAAAAAGCATAATAAAAGTAAATACAAATACCTCATATTACTTTACTCTAATACTCCACTCAAAATCCATTTCAGAAACCTGTTCTCCTTTTTCATTCATTCCAAGCGATTTCATCCAAAAAGTCTGGCCTTCGCCTGTGGCAATAGTTTGCTTGATGGCATCCTCAATCAAATGGCCGTCAACGCAGGTAAATTTGATTCTTCCAGTAGCTTTTTTGGAAAAATTGCCTTTGTTATTTGCTACAAGCATTGAAATTTTGCGTCCGCTTTTCTTTATATGATACATTACCAAAGCGCCTGTTGTCAATTCTGCAGCCATCGCCTGCACGGCAAAATACATTGAATTGAATGGATTTTGGTTGATCCAGCGGTGTTTTACAGAAACCACGCATTTTACAGCATCGATTTCTTTGACGCGCACGCCACTTATATATGCTGAGGGCAATTTGAATAATAAAAACGAATTGAGTTTTCCTGCTGTGAATTCCATAGTAGCTATTTTCTCCGAAATATAAGGAAATTTTGAATTAATGGTAAGAAAATGAAAAATTTAAAACATAAGTAGCTTCCTTAAATTGCTAAAAATACCTTATAAACATTAGATTTAAAGCACTTTAAGCATTTTTGCAGTAAATAGTATTTGTTAATTTTATGTTAAATATTAGTACTATGCAAAACAAGATACTGTCTTTTAGCCATATATTTGCATAGGATATTATTATATACTTTTAATCATGGAAACAGCAAACGAAAAAAACACCGGCGCATTATTACACTTAAGTGCAATGTCACAGTACTTTATACCCTTTGGAAACTTTATATTTCCAATCATTATTTGGGGTGTGGCGAAAAAAGATTCCGCTTTTGTGGATCATCAAGGAAGACAAGCAATAAATTTTCAGTTGAGCATTTTTTTATATTCTCTGCTCCTTTTATTTATCTCTGTACCTATTTTGATTTTTACGATTTTCAAAAACATTCCTGTAGATGCAATTATTAGGCACGACAATTTTGTATTGAACGGAAGTGATTTCAACGTAGAAAACTTATCAGGTATCGTGGTAGTTGCCTTAACAGCGATATTTCTTTTTATCGTTATGAAAACAGCAGAATTTTTCTTGATCATTTATGCAACTATCAAGACGGCAAACGGAGAACTTTTCAAATATCCGTTGACAATTAACTTTATTAAAGGAGAAAAAAACATCTTAAAAACAGAAGAACCTCTTGAAAACCAAGAAACAACGCAAGCATAAAAGGAGTTTCAATCATCATCAAAAATCAACAGTTAAAAAAAAACAGGAATAATCACCCTGAAATCATCATCAATCATCAATCAAAAAATCGAACATTATGACAAAAATTATCATCACAACAGTAATGACATTGCTAGCAATCGTATGCAATGCTCAAGTTTCAGAAAACAGAGAAGCTAGAAAATTTTCAAAAATTGAAGTACAATCTGGCATTGAGCTGGTTTATACGCAGAGCCAAGAATTTGCTATCAAGCCAGAAGCTACAAATACAGCAGATTTACAAAATCTAATCACTGAAGTAAATGGAAAAACTTTAAAAATTTATTATGACCAAAAGGCGAAAGAAGTGGCCACCGGAAAAATATTGAAAGTATATGTAAGTGGCAATAATGTCAGCTCTTTCAAGGCAAGTTCAAAGGCAAAAATCATTTTCAGCAATTATGTGGATTCAAAAGAAATTGAAATTGACGTTGCTTCAGGAGCTAGTTTTAACGGAATGCTGGCCAAAAATGAAAAGACAGTCGTAAAAGCAAAATCAGGAGCAACCTTAGTCGGAAAATTTGATACCGATTATTTAAAAGGAGATTTTAAAAGTGGCGCTGCTGCAAGTTTGGCAGGTAACGCAAAAAGGGTAAATTTGACAACTTCTTCAGGTGCTTATTGTACCGCCAGAAATCTCGCGTCAGAAGTTGTATCAGCAAATGCCACCGAAGTTTCATCTATTTTAATCCATGCCGACGGAAAATTCACAGCAGTTTCTGACGTAAGTTCTTCCATCACATGCTTTGGAAATCCTACGAAGGTAACTTTAGCCGAGAATTCTTTTTTAGTGGCAAAGAAAAAAACAAATAATCCGGTTTTAATTGCAATGGATTAATCATGAATCATCAGAAAAAAATATACAGTAAAAAAATTAAAAGCACATTATGAACATTGAAAACACGAAAGCCCAGATGCGCAAAGGAGTGTTGGAGTTCTGTATCTTATCTGTTTTGAAAGAAAAAGATGCCTACACCTCTGAAATACTAGACACCTTAAAAAGCGCAAAATTATTAGTAGTTGAGGGAACAGTTTATCCCCTACTCACACGACTGAAAAACGACGGATTGTTAAACTACCGTTGGGAAGAATCAACCTCAGGACCACCGCGAAAATACTATGGCCTGACAGAATTAGGAAAACAATTTTTAAAAGAATTAAATGGCACCTGGACCGAACTCTCTGATGCCGTAAACATAATAACCAGCCAAAAATAAACGTCATGAACAAAACAGTAAATATCAACTTAGGAGGAATGTTTTTTCACATCGATGAAGATGCGTTCCAAAAATTAAACCGCTATTTTGAAGCTGTAAAACGCTCACTTTCAAACTCAACCGGAAAGGACGAGATCATGAAAGATATCGAAATGCGTATCGCTGAATTGCTTACAGAAAAAAACAAAGGCGAAAAGCAAGTAGTCGGAATCAGAGATGTCGAAGAAATCATTACCGTGATGGGACAGCCAGAAGACTATAGAATCGATGATGAAGAAGCAAAAGAACAGACTTTTTCTGCTGGTTCTGGCACAAAAATCAAGAAAAAACTATATAGAGATAAAGAAAAAGGAATGCTTGGTGGTGTTGCCGCTGGTTTTGGTCATTACTTTGGAATCAATCCGCTTTGGATTAGAATTCTTTTCATCATATCTCCGTTTATGACTTTTGGAACAAGCCTTGTTATCTATATTTTACTTTGGGTTTTAATGCCGCCGGCTGAAACCACAACTGAAAAACTGGAAATGACGGGCGAACCGGTTACAATTTCAAACATCGAGAAGAAAGTTCGCGAAGAATTTGAAACGTTTTCAGAGAAATTTAAAAACGTTGATTATGACAAATTCGGAAAGCAGGCAAAAACCGGAGCTGAAAAATTCGGGAACAATTTAAGCGAAGCCTTTTTGAGAATTTTCTCGATTCTTGGCAAAGTCATAGGTGCTTTTCTTGTCGTGGCGGCATCATCAACGCTAATTTCACTGGTTTTATTTGTAATTACTACAGGATCCATCTCTTTCACCGATTTCCCTTGGCAGAATTATGTTGAAAATTATGTTGAATTTCCGCTTTGGGCTGTTGGTTTGCTGACACTTGGCGCTGTTGGGATTCCGTTTTTCTTCTTGCTGATCTTAGGATTAAAAATGCTGATCACCAATATGAAATCAATCGGAAACATGGCAAAATATACCTTGCTTGCCCTTTGGGTAGTTTCTGTCGGAGCGCTGATTGCTCTTGGTTTGAAACAAGCTACGCAGATTGCTTTTGACGCAAAAACAGTTCAGAAACAAAAATTTGAAGTAATGGCAAATGATACGCTTTACATCAAATTCAAGCACAATGATTATTATGCAAAAAGCATTGACGAAAACCGCAGCTTCTTGATTGCACAAGATTCTACCGGAAAAGAAATCATCTATTCAAACAATATCAGATTTCAAGTAGTGAGAACAGAAGAAAAGACACCTTACATTCAAATTGAAAAACAAGCGCAGGGAAGATCTTTTCAGGAAGCAAAACTTCGCGCTGAGCAAGTCAAGTACGGTTTTAAGATTGAAGGAAACCAATTGGTACTAGACAATTACCTTACGACAGAGGTAAAAAACAAATTCCGTGAGCAGGAAGTACAGATTTTCTTATACCTTCCGGATGGCGTTTTCTTCAAGCCAGATACCAAAACCGTAAGAAATTATGATAATACAGATAATTCTTTCTTTGATTTGTGGTATGATTCTGACGACCATGTATATAAAATGGAGAAATCTCAAGTAAAATGTTTAAATTGCCCTGCCGGAAATGTAGATAAATATGGCAATGAATATGAAGGTGAACAAGAAGGACAAGTTCAGACGATCATCACGACTGACAGCACGCAGACCATAATTACTGTGGATAAAAAAGGCGTGGAAAATAAAAGAGAAGTTCCTTTAAACGAATCGAACCAAAAACCAAAAGGGCTTCGCAGAGATAGTAACGGTGTAATCATTAAAAATAATTAGTCATGGTAAAATTTATAATCTACTTAATGAAACTTTTAATCGCAATTTTTGTGTCGCTTTTCTTCGCTTCTTGTCATTTCAACGGTGATTTTGACGGCATCAAAGGCAGTGGCAATGTGATTACAGAAACCAGAACTATCAACGAAAGTTTCAAAAAAATAGAAGTAAATTCAGGACTCATCTTGGTTGTAGAACAGTCAGATAACAAAGCGGTAACCATTGAAGCAGATGACAATATCGTTTCGCACGTAACCACAAGAGTTGAAAACGGAACGCTGATTATCGATACCGATTCAGGCTACAATACTGAAAAAACGCCTAAAATTGTAGTAAAGCTTCCAATCATTGCAGGAATTACAGCCTCAAGCGGTTCTAGCGTTTCTACAAAAAACAAGCTGGTTACTGACAATATCGAGGTCAGCTTGAACAGCGGCAGTTCAGGAGAAATTGAAGTAGAAGCTGATTATATCAAAATCAGTTCAGAAAGCGGCAGCTCTGTAGATGTTTCAGGAATTGCCTTAAAAGCAGAAGCTTTTTCATCAAGCGGTAGCGAAATTGACGCCGACAGCTTAAATGCAAACGACGTTTTTGCAGAAGCAAGCAGCGGCAGCTCAATAGCCGTTGACCCAATCGTGAAACTGAATGCCCATGCTTCAAGCGGTGCTTCAGTAACTTACAAAACCACACCAAAAACATTGACCAAAGAAGAAAGCTCAGGCGGCAGCGTCTCCAGCAACCTTTAAAAATAATACCATCCCGATAAGAAATTATCGGGATTTTTTTTTAACTTATAGACAAAGTGTCGCAGCTACGATCGTTCCCTTTTTTGTTTATATTTGTCAGACAATACAAACAGATATGAAAAAAATTCTACTATTTGCCGTCCTATTATGCACTGCAGTTACTTTTGCCCAAAGCAAAGAAAAAATCAAAGGCACAAAAACCGTAATCATCGCACCGCGTGAAGTCCAAGCTTTTGAAAACCTCGAAGTGGAAGACAACATTGAAATCTTTCTAGTAAAAGGTGATGTGAACGCATTAGAAATTGAAGCCGATGAAAACCTGCACGAAATCATTGCCTCTGACTTAAACGGAGGAACGCTTCGCCTGACAACTACAAAAAATGCCACAAGCTATAAAAAATTAAGCGTAAAAGTGACTTATACTGATGCCCTGAAAATGGTGACAGCCAAGCATGAAAGCACGATCAACGCCCTTTCAGACATTGAACTAGACAATATAACTTTTAAGACTTCAGATTATACTAAAGTATTTTTAAACGTAAAATCAAGACTCTTTACAATTTTTGCCAATGATAAATCTAAGCTCGAATTAAACATTAAAGCAGAAACCGCAGCCGTGGAATTAAGCAAAAATGCCAACATGAAAGCACTGATTTCTTCGGAGTTTTTAAAATTTGACATGTACCAAAAATCGACAGCAGTGATTGAAGGCGATATCGTGGATTTAAAATTAAGACTAGACAACAACTCTAATTTTACCGGAAAAAACCTGGCCTCAAAAAACGCAGAAATCATCACAGAAGCCTATTCTACAGGAAGCATCCAAGTGACTTTGACGGCTTCGATCAGCGCTTCAGGGAAATCAGAACTGCAACTTTTTGGCGAACAGACGAAAATCGATATTGTCAAATTTTCAGACAGTGCGGTGCTTATGAAAAAGCCTACGAAGTAATCTTCCTTATACATAAAAACTCCCGATGATCTCGGGAGTTTTTTTATACAACACTTTTAACATTTCTAAAATTACTATTTAGAAAATTATATCGTAATATTGCAATATACAAATTAATAATCATGGGAGCTACTAAAACAGATCACTTTACTGACCATCAAAACCAAGTTGCAATTATGGCCAAAGCAATTGGCCATCCGGCTAGAGTGGCTATAATTGAATATATTTTAAAAGTAAATGCTTGCATTTGTGGCGACATTGTTAACGAACTTCCCCTTGCTCAACCCACCATTTCGCAACATCTGAAAGAGTTAAAAAATGCTGGCCTAATAAAAGGAAATGTAGAAGGAAACGCAATCTGCTACTGTATCGACGAAGTAGGTTTTGGAAAAATTAAGTCTTTTTTCGACCAAATTCTTTTAAACATTGAAAAACGAAATCAAGAGTGTTGTTAATTAAATAACGAAGAATATGAAATTATCAGAAATCAAAAAAATATTAGAAACTGTTGAGAGCGTCAACTTTCAATTGCCAGACGGAAAATTTGTTCCAGAAAATTTCCATGTTACAGAAGTGGGACTTGTGACTAAAAATTTTATTGACTGTGGCGGAAAAACACGCAGAGAAATGGTAATAAATTTTCAGCTTTGGGATGCTAACGATTATGAACATCGGTTAAAGCCAGAGAAATTAACACACATTATTGCGCTTTCTGAAAAAGTATTAGGCATTGAAGATTTTGAAATTGAAGTGGAATACCAGAATACAACGATCGGAAAATACAATCTAGATTTTGACGGAAAAAATTTTCAGCTTTTAAATAAACAAACCGCCTGCCTCGCACCAGAAATGTGCTGTACGCCAAACCAAAATCTTTCTGAAATAAGTCTAAAAAACAATTCTTGCGCGCCAAATAGTGGCTGTTGTTAATACCAGAAATCAATATGAAAACTGCCACCTCAGCGTTATTTCCAGCAATAATAGAAAAAATAGAAGCTTTGAGAGTTGAAGATATTTCTCATCAGAGAAAAATCGTGCTACAGCCACTTATAGATTTTATACAGCAAAAAGTAAGTGCCGATAAAACCGTTAGACTGAATTTGATATGTACCCATAATTCAAGGAGAAGCCATCTAGCGCAAATTTGGGCACAGACAGCATCTCATTATTATGAAATTAAAAATGTTTTTTGCTATTCAGGAGGTACTGAAGCAACAGCATTGTTTCCTGAAGTAGTGGCAACTTTAGAAAATACTGGATTTCAAATCAATAGACTTTCTGAAGGAAATAATCCAATTTACGGCATAAAATTTTCAGATAATGAAGCCCCTATAATTGGTTTTTCAAAAACATATGATGATGATTTTAATCCAAAGAGTGATTTTGTCGCTATCATGACCTGCTCTCAGGCAGACGGTGGATGTCCTTTTATTGCGGGAGCTGAAAAAAGAATTCCTATTACATTTGACGACCCAAAGGAATTTGATAATTCGCCACATCAGTCAGCAAAATATCAAGAAAGAAGCCTTCAGATTGCCTCAGAAATGTTTTATGTTTTCTCAAAAATCAAGAAATATGTCGGTTAACAATTGCGCCCCGGCTTTATCAAGAAAAAAACTCGGCTTGCTTGACAAGTTCCTCACTTTATGGATTTTTATTGCCATGGCAATAGGCATTTCCATTGGATATTTCATTCCGTCAAGCAGTACTTTCATCACAGCTTTTTCTAACGGAACAACTAACGTACCTTTAGCAATCGGCCTCATATTAATGATGTATCCGCCACTCGCCAAGGTAGATTACATGAAAGTAGGCGAAGTCTTTAAGAACGTTAAAATCTTAAGCGCTTCATTATTCTTAAATTGGATTCTAGGACCTATTTTGATGTTTTTTCTTGCTTTGGTATTCCTGCACGATTATCCTGAATACATGATGGGCATAATCTTGATTGGCTTGGCAAGATGCATTGCAATGGTAGTTGTTTGGAACGATTTAGCGGAAGGAAATCGAGAATATGCCGCTGGATTAATTGCCATCAATAGCATTTTTCAAATCTTGCTGTATAGCGTTTATGCCTACTTTTTTATAACTGTTCTACCGCCCTATTTTGGCTATACCAGTTTCAATATAGACATCAGCATCTGGCAAATCGCAGAAAGTGTTGGAATTTATTTAGGAATTCCTTTCCTCATGGGATTTACTACGCGATATATTTTGATAAATATAAAAGGTCCCGATTGGTTCAAGACCAAATTTCTGCCAAAGATTTCTCCAATTACATTAATCGCCCTGCTCTTTACCATCATAATAATGTTCAGCTTAAAAGGAGAACTCATAGTTCAAATTCCGATGGATGTTGTTCGAATTGCACTCCCGCTGTTGCTTTACTTCGCTATCATGTTTGTCATCAGTTTTTTTGCAGGCAAATTCTTTGGAGCTGATTATTCAAAAGCCACCGCCATTGCCTTCACAGCCACCGGAAACAATTTTGAATTGGCCATTGCCGTTGCCATTGGCGTTTTTGGTATTAACAGCGGTCAGGCTTTTACAGGCGTGATCGGACCGCTCGTTGAAGTCCCTGCGCTCATCGGTTTAGTAAATGTAGCCATCTGGTTCAGGAAAAAATTTTATACGACTTAAAAGTATAAATCAAAACTCCCGATATTCTCGGGAGTTTTCTTTTGATTAAAAATTATTTCTAAATCTCTGGATTAAAGAAGATGGCATTCTCTATAATAAAGCAGGTAGTATTGTAGTTTGCAACGCCTGAAAATAGTCATTCGCTTGGATCCAAACACTCGTGGACACCGGAAGGACGCCAGTATCAATTGTTCTCCAAAGCATCAGTCCACTAATTTAATTTGGCAATCGGGATATTTTTTTCCTAAATTAGTTCTGTTATCCTAAATCCCTGAATTAAAAATCTGACGACTGCCATGACAAAAACCAGAGAAAGACTATTTTACTTTTTGCCACCGCTTATTTTCCTTACAAATGAAGCAGTAAGAACCTACATTCGGCCAATTTATGGGCAAAAGAAATATGGCATCTGGAGCGAAATCTTAGGCTGGCTTCCTAATTTTCTGGCGGGTTTGGGCATTATGACTTTGGGAATTGGGATTGTGCTTTTTTCTCAAAGTATTTCTGACAAGGTTGTTCCGAAGAAGACTAAAAAAATTATTTTAATAGCGCTCACTGCGATAGCCCTAACCGGATTAATTCTTCACGAAGTAACCCAAAAAGGCACCAGCTTGTATTATGATACTCAGGATATTTTCGCTACAATTGCAGGAGTTTTCTTGGGCGTTGTGTTGTATTATTTTATGCTTTTAAGAAATAAAACAATCACTGAAAAATAAAGGGATTATGAAAAATACAAGATTCGCCACCGTCATTACTTTTCTATTTCTGAACTTATTTTTAAGCTGTAAAAAAGAAACAAGCATTAAAGAAACAGCCACTTTTGAAAATGTCATTGTGAAGAAAGATTCCGTAAGAAAGGGAATCAATATTGACAGTCTTGACAAAGCGAACGAAGCCCAATTGACACCTTATGAAGATTACTGGAACAAAATATCGGTGCAAAGTCGGGACAGCACTTTATGGCTAAATTCAGAAATGCGTTTGGATCATAGAATTTTTGGCTATAAAAAACCGAATATAAAATCAGAACGATTGCTGTTTTTATCAATTTTCACGAATGATGTTGAAGGAAATCCATTTCAATGCAAATATGGTTCGTATTACTCGACAACTTTGGGCGAAGAGAGGAAATTAAAATATATTTCTGAGGAAAATAACTTTGTAAAAACAATTCTTTTAGATCATAACAGAGTTCTCGACACCATTTATTTTGAAAGAAAATGGATCGAATTTGAAGAATAAAATTAGAATCTTATGGCAAAATCAAAGCTATCAAATGAAGAGCAAGTCTCAGAATATATTTCAAAATTAGAAATTCCTTTAGCGGAAACAATCCGTTATTTGACAGAAATTATTTTAGAAACTGACACTGAAATCGTCTCACACATAAAATGGAATTCAGTCAGCTTTTATTATTCCGGAGAAATGAAAGAATTTGATCCAAAAGAATACAAGCGCGATTTATTGGTTTTGAATATCCATAGAAAGGAGAATATTTTGATAGTTTTTCCAACCGGAATCAAGATAAATGACACTTCAGGTTTTTTAGAAGGAAATTATACTGACGGACGAAAAATTGCCAAAATAAAAGATTTGGAAGAGGCAAAAATGAAGAAAGATGCTTTGCAAAATGTGATTAGAGATTGGCTTTCAAAAATTGAAAAATAACTTTGCGTCATTTCGGCTACGCAAAACTTCACTATGGCGAATTAAAGAGTTTCGCTTCTAAAGACCTTTGCTTTGTAATCTTAAACAAAGTAAAATGAAAACAATCTTCATCACGGGTGCTTCTTCAGGACTTGGAAAAGCGACTGCAAAATTATTTCAATCAAAAGGTTGGAACGTCATCGCAACCATGCGAAATCCCGAAAAGGAAACTGAATTAAGTGGTTTACCGAATGTAACTTTGTTGTCATTCAACGTAACTAATTTGGAACAAATTGAAACTACAATTAAAGAAATAACGTCAAAACAAACTATCGATGTGGTTTTTAATAACGCCGGATATGGTTTGGTCGGCGCTTTAGAATCATATTCTGACGAACAAATTACAAACCAAATCGACACTAATCTAACCGGAGTTCTGCGTGTCATCAAAGCTTTTATTCCCTACTTTAAAGAAAAAAGAAGCGGCTTATTTATCACAACGACTTCGGTCTGCGGTTTTTCTTCGAATCCGCTTTCGCCGGTTTACAATGCGACAAAGTGGGCTTTGGAAGGTTTCAGCGAAAGCATTTCATATGACTTGGCTTTGTTCAATATCGGTATCAAAACCGTAGCTCCGGGCGGCATCAAAAGTGATTTCATGAAAGGAATGGTCGCGACTGTTGACCGTGATTATGACAGTCTAAATGAAAGATTGGCCGAGCTTTTCTCTGACGGAACTTTGATTGAATTTACCGAACCAGAAAAAATCGCCGAAGTAGTTTTTGAAGCTGCGACTGATGAAAAAGACCAGCTTCGTTATTTGGCAGGAAATGACGCCGTAAAAATCAGCAACGAACGAGAAAACAAAGGTCGTGAGAATTTCAGGAGAGATTTGACGGCGCTTTTCAATTTAGAATCGCCTTATAAAAATACACTTTAATTGCACATCAATTCGTAAATTCGTAAGATGAACAACAAGGAAAATATGCCACAGAAATTTGATTCAATTGGAGATTTGCAACGTGCTTTGGGACTTCCAAAACCGTTGCATCCGCTGGTGAGTTTGGTAAATTATGCCGATATAAAAACTCCGGAAGAAGATTTGCCAAAGGCGATGTTGCTTGATTTTTATAAGATTTCTTATAAATTTAATTTACACGGAAAAATAAAATACGGTCAGCATCATTATGATTTTGATGAAGGCGGGATTTCGTTCATCGCTCCGAATCAAATTATTGCGTCCAAAGAAGAGGAAAAAGATTATTCAGGCTACACATTGCTCTTCCATCCTGATTTTCTTCACGGTTCTTGCATGGCAAAAAACATTAAAAAATATGGCTTTTTCTCTTATTCTGCCAATGAAGCTTTGTATTTATCGGCTAAAGAAAGACAGACAATTTCAGAAGTTTTTGAACATATTTTGCAAGAATTAGATGGAACGATTGACGATTTCAGCCAAGATGTGATTCTGTCGCACATCGAAGTTTTGCTGAATTATAGCAGCCGATTTTACAAAAGACAGTTTATAACTAGAAAAGTTGTCAATCACGATATTTTGACGAAGTTGGAAGAACTGCTCGAAAATTATTTCAATGATGAAAAAAATGCTTTGTTAAAAGGACTTCCGACGGTAAATTATTTGGCCGAAAAACTACATCTTTCGCCACGCTATTTGAGTGATTTATTGCGTTCGCTTACAGGCCAAAATACGCAACAGCATATCCATGAAAAAATAATTGAAAAAGCAAAAGAATATCTTTCTTCTGATAATTTGAATGTTGCCGAAGTTGCTTATCAATTAGGATTTGAGCATCCGCAGTCATTTACGAAGATATTTAAGAAGAAAACAAACTTGACTCCGATTGAATTTAAACAGAACTTTCAAAAAAATTAATTATGTCTTATTGTAATGCTGTAGAAAATATGCAACCCGCCGAGCGAAAAGCTTTGCATAAAAATTACCACGACAATCATTATGGTTTTCCGATTCACGATGACAATGAATTGTTTGGAAGATTGGTTATGGAAATAAATCAGGCAGGTTTGAGCTGGGAAACGATCTTGAAAAAAGAAGCTTCGTTCAGAAAAGCATACGATAATTTCAATATCGAAAAAGTCGCAAATTATTCTGAAAAAGATAGAGAACGTCTTTTAAATGATGCCGGAATTATTAGGAACAAATTAAAAGTAAACGCCGCCATTGAAAATGCAAAAAGCATCATTGAACTCCAGAAAGAATTTGGTTCTTTTGAGAAATGGCTAGAACATCATCATCCGAAAACTAAGGACGAATGGGTAAAAATTTTCAAGAAAACTTTCAAATTTACAGGCGGTGAAATCGTAAATGAATTTTTGATGAGCATTGGTTATTTACGCGGATCACATTCTGAAAATTGCGCAATCGAAAAAGAAATATTTAAACAAAAGCCGATGTGGCTTACTACAAAATAAATTATGGATTTTAAAGAAATCGAAGAACGCTCACTGAAAATCAGGGCAAAATATCACGAACTAGAAAAGCAACACCACGGAAGCGAATGGACTGTGGAAGAAGATGCTTTGGCTTTTTTAACCGACGCTGGTTTGGTGGGAAGACTCACGATGTCACAACAAGGACGCTGGCCGAAAGCTGATGAAAACAATGCAGAATTGAAACACAAATTAGGCGAAAGCATTTGGTGGCTGATTGTTTTGGCCAAGCGAATGGACATAAATATTGAGGAAGCTGTAGAAGGATTTTTATCCAAAACTGAAAATTTGGTTGATAGCTAAATTTATAAAAAGATGAACATAAAAATAGACCATCGGATTTTAAGTGCAATTTTTATACTATTGGTATTTCCACAGATTTTTCTACTACTATCATCGATTGTATTTTATATTCATGCCGGATTAATTTCTGGTTATCAAGGCATTTCTGAAATAGGTCCAGATAAGCCTTTGTTTTATGAAGTTTATCCTGCTTTTATAAATTCGTGCCTGCTTTTAAGTTATTATACTTTTTTCGTTTGGGCAGTTTTGGCAATTTTATATTGGTTCATAGCAAAAAATATTGCTGTAAAGACGAGTATCACTTTTGGAGCAATTTTGCAAGTTCTTGTTATTTATTTTATTTTCTCTCCATTATTTTCGTTTGCCGTAGATTGATAAAACAAAAAAACTCCCGACTTTCATCGGGAGTTTTCATTTATATGGAAATCAAATTATGCGTTTCCTGCTGCTGCAATCAAGTTCAATGCTGAACCTGCTTTGAACCAGCCAATTTGTCCTTCGTTATAAGTATGGTTCGCCAAGATTGTGTCTTTAGTTCCATCAGCGTGGACGAATTCTAAAGTCAATGGTTTTCCAACTGCAAATTCTGTCAAATCTGTGAAGTTGATCGTGTCATCTTCTTGGATTAAATCATAATCAGCTTCGTTATCAAAAGTCAAACCTAGCAATCCTTGTTTTTTCAAGTTCGTTTCGTGGATACGCGCGAAAGATTTTACAAGAACCGCTTTTACGCCCAAGTGACGTGGTTCCATTGCTGCGTGCTCACGAGAAGAACCTTCGCCATAATTGTGGTCACCCACAACAATTGACGGAATTCCCGCCGCTTTATATTCTCTCTGAACCGCCGGAACTGCATCATATTTGCCCGTCAATTGGTTTTTTACAGAGTTCGCTTTTTGGTTAAACGCGTTGATCGCTCCGATAAGCATATTATTTGAAATATTATCTAAATGTCCACGGAAACGCAACCATGGTCCGGCCATAGAAATATGATCTGTTGTACATTTTCCGAAAGCTTTGATCAGCAATTTAGCTGCTGTGATATTTTTTCCATCCCAAGGTTCGAAAGGAGCCAGCAATTGAAGTCTTTCAGAAGTTGGGCTAACCACAACTTGAACTCCAGAACCGTCTTCAGAAGGCGCTTGGAAACCTGGATCTTCCGCGTCAAAACCTTTTGGAGGTAATTCATTTCCTGTTGGTTCGTCAAGCATTACCTCTTCTCCGTCTTCATTGATCAATTTGTCAGTCAACGGATTGAAACCTAAATCTCCGGCAATTGCCAACGCAGTAACCAACTCAGGAGAACCAACGAAAGCCAAAGTATTTGGGTTACCGTCAGCACGTTTTGAGAAATTTCTGTTGAAGGAGTGAACGATTGTATTTCTTTCCTCTTTTTCGGCGCCTTCTCTGTCCCACATTCCGATACACGGTCCGCAAGCATTGGCAAAAACTGTCGCTCCAATTTTATTAAAAGTATCGATAAAACCGTCACGCTCAATTGTATAACGAACTACTTCAGAACCTGGAGTAATTGTAAATTGTGCTTTTGTTTTCAAATTTTTCTCAGAAACCTGTTTTGCCAAGGAAGCCGCACGAGAAATATCTTCGTAAGATGAATTGGTACAAGAACCGATCAATCCCACTTGAATTTGCAATGGCCAGTTATTTTTTGCAGCTTCTTCTTTCATTTTAGAAATTGGCGTAGCCAAATCTGGCGTAAAAGGACCATTCAAATGTGGCTCTAATTCAGAAAGATTAATCTCAATAACTTGGTCAAAATAGTGCTCTGGATTTGCGTAAACTTCGTCATCTCCAGTTAAGTAAGAAGCGACTTTGTCAGCAGCTTCGGCAACGTCTGCTCTATTTGTAGATTTTAAGTAACGACGCATTGAATCATCATAACCAAAAGTGGAAGTTGTTGCCCCAATTTCAGCACCCATATTACAGATCGTCCCTTTTCCAGTACAAGACATTGAAGTAGCGCCTTCTCCGAAATATTCAACGATAGCACCAGTTCCACCTTTTACAGTAAGAATTCCGGCAACTTTTAAGATAACATCTTTTGGAGCTGTCCATCCTGATAATTTTCCTGTCAATTTAATTCCGATAAGCTTTGGAAATTTTAATTCCCAAGCCATTCCAGACATTACATCAACCGCATCCGCACCACCAACCCCAATGGCAAGCATTCCTAAACCACCAGCGTTTACAGTATGAGAATCCGTTCCAATCATCATTCCTCCAGGGAAAGCATAATTTTCAAGAACCACTTGGTGGATAATTCCAGCACCTGGTCCCCAGAAACCGATTCCGTATTTGTCAGAAACCGAAGAAAGGAAATCGAAAACCTCGTTACTTTGTGTTTTTGCTCTGGCCAAATCGGTTGCAGCATCTACTTTCGCTTGGATCAAGTGGTCACAGTGAACCGTTGTTGGCACTGCTACTTTTGGTTTTCCAGCGTGCATAAATTGCAAAAGCGCCATTTGAGCCGTCGCATCTTGGCAAGCAACTCTATCTGGAGCAAAATCCACATAATCCTTTCCTCTTGTGAAAGCTTGCGTTGGATTTCCCTCCCAAAGGTGAGCATATAAAATCTTTTCAGAAAGTGTAAGCGGTCGGCCCACAAGCTCACGTGCTTTGTCAACACGTTCTGCCATAGTTCCGTATGCTTTTTTAATCATTTCAATATCAAAAGCCATAGTGTATATATTTGTCTTGTTATTCTATTCTAAATGTACGAATAATAAAGCTACTAGAAAAGGAAAGCTTGAGTTTATCACCCAAGCTTTCTTATAAAGTTATGTTATTATATTGCCAATAATTTGTTAGAAGGAACAAATTTTGTCAAGTTGATGCCTTCCACCGCTGCTTTATATTCTTCAATTGTAGGAACTCTGCCTAAAATTGTGGAGAGAACTACAACCGGTGTTGAAGAAAGTAACGATTCCCCTTTTTTTCCTTCGGTATCTTCAACGACTCTTCCTTGGAAAAGACGTGTTGATGTTGCCATAACGGTATCTCCTTTTGAAGCTTTTTCTTGGTTACCCATACAAAGGTTGCAACCCGGACGCTCTAAATAAAGCATATTTTCATATTCTGTTCGAGCCGAAGCCTTTGGAGCATTGTCATCAAATTCAAAACCAGAATATCTTTGAAGAACTTCCCAATCGCCTTCAGCTTTTAATTCATCTACAATATTATAAGTAGGTGGCGCAACAACAAGCGGTGCTTTAAATTCCACTTTTCCTGTTTGCGCTTCCACGTTTTTAAGCATTTGGGCCAGGATTTTCATATCGCCCTTGTGAACCATGCACGAACCGATAAATCCTAAATCTACTTTTTTATCATTTCCATAAAAAGATAACGGTCTGATGGTATCGTGCGTATATCTTTTAGAAACGTCTTTGTTATTTACGTCTGGATCAGCAATCATCGGTTCAGAAATCTGATAAAGATTCACAACCACTTCTGCATAATATTTAGCATTTGCATCCGGAGTCAAAGCTGGTTTTTCATATGATTTGATTTCAGCAATACGTTTGTCAGCTTTGTTAATCAATCCTTGTAAAACTTGCTTTTCGTTATCCATTCCTTTGTTAATCATAATCTGGATTCTGCCTTTTGCAATTTCCAATGACTCAATCAAAGTATCGTCTTCTGAAATACAGATAGAAGCTTTTGCCTTCATTTCTGCAGTCCAATCGGTAAAAGTAAAGGCTTGGTCAGCAGTCAATGTTCCTAAATGCACCTCAATAATTCTTCCTTGGAATACATTTTCTCCACCAAATTCGTGCAACATCTGAGCTTGAGTCGCATGAACCACATCACGGAAATCCATATAGCTTGCCATTTCTCCTGTAAAAGTAACTTTCACAGATTCTGGAATCGGCATCGAAGCTTCTCCGGTAGCCAATGCAAGCGCAACAGTTCCTGAATCGGCACCAAAAGCAACACCTTTTGACATTCTTGTGTGTGAATCCCCACCAATGATAATTGCCCATTCGTCAATTGTGATATCGTTCAAAACTTTGTGGATAACGTCTGTCATTGAATGGTAAACACCTTTTGGATCACGCGCTGTGATTAAACCAAAATCGTTCATGAATTTCATCAACTTTGGAATATTTGCCTGCGCTTTTTTATCCCAAACCGAAGCCGTGTGGCATCCTGATTGGTAAGCTCCGTCAACAATTGGAGAAATAACAGTCGCTGCCATCGATTCCAATTCTTGTGCCGTCATCAATCCTGTTGTATCTTGTGAACCAACGATATTTACTTCCACACGAACATCTGAGCCAGCATGCAAAACTTTTCCTGGTGCGATTCCAACAGCGTTCTTATTGAAGATTTTTTCTACAGCCGTAAGACCTTGCCCTTCGATAGAGATTTCTTTTGAAGTTGCAAATACTTGGTCTGGTTCTATACCTAAAATTTTAGCAGCAACCGTTTGGATTTTCTTTCCAAATACAATTGCGTATGAACCGCCAGCTTTGATAAATTCCATTTTCTGAGGCGTAAATGCCTTAGAAATATCCATCAATTCTTGGTCGCCGTTGTATAGTTTTTTTGTTTTTGTATTAATTGTAAGAACTGTTCCTGTTTCAACAGAATAGGCTTCCTCTAAAATTGGATCATTATTTTCATCACGAATAATTTCGCCGTTTTCGTCCAGCTTTTTTACCCAATTCTTAAGATCTAAACCAATTCCTCCGGTAACATCGACAGTTGTCAAGAAGATTGGGGAAATTCCGTTTGTACCACCAACGATTGGAGCAATATTTACGAAAGGAATATAAGGACTTGCTTGTTTTCCTGTCCAAAGCGCCACGTTATTTACACCTGACATTCTTGAAGAACCAACTCCCATTGTGCCTTTTTCAGCAATCAGCATTACACTTTTGTCTTGATGCTGCGCTTGCAAACCTCTGATTTCAGATTGCGCTTGCGGTGTGATCATGCATTGTCCGTGAAGTTCGCGGTCAGAACGTGAGTGCGCTTGGTTTCCTGGAGAAAGTAAATCTGTAGAAATATCTCCAATTCCAGCGATAAAAGTTACTACTTTAATTTCTTCTGGAACTTCTGGAAGTTTTGTAAAAAATTCTGCTTTAGCATAGCTTACCAAAATTTCTTTCGCAAATTCGTTTTCATTTTTATAGGCTTCTTTCAAACGATCGATATCTGCGTCATACAGGAAAACTTGTGTTTTTAAAACTTCTGAAGCCTGTCTTGCAATTGTAGTATTTTCACCAAGAGCTAAATCCAGAAGCACTTCGATTGAAGGCCCGCCTTTCATGTGAGACAATAATTCAAACGCATAAGCGGGAGAAATTTCTTCCACAACTGCTTCGCCAAGAATAATTTCTTTTAGAAATCTAGATTTTACAGTCGCCGCACTTGTCGTTCCCGGCAAGGTATTGAATATGAAAAAGTTAAGCGATTCTGCTCGATGAGCATTATTTGAATCCTTGATTTGATAGATAATTTCGCTTAGTAACTCAGCGCCGTCAATTGGCTTTGGGTGAAGCCCTTGCTCTTTACGCTCTTCAATTTCTTTGAGGTAATCGTTATAAATGTTCATAGTTAAATTATAGAAGTCTTTTTCAAAAACACACTTTTTTTGATTATGGGAATCTCGAAAATGCGCTTTCAGTTTTGTTTATTTGTTTACGGCAAATTTACGCAATTCCCTTAATATATTAAATATTTTTAAGAAATGGCTCGATTCAAAAGATTATTATTCCCAAAATCTTAATTTTAATGATTATTATTAAATTATAATCGAAATCGAATGAAATTTTTTCGTTTTTGTTAATTTAAAAAACTTTTTTTGTCAAATTCGGAATTTGGAAACGGAGAAATCGAACCGTAGAAATTAAGAATGCTTCTAAATTGCGGGAAGTTCTTACAAATCCATAAAAAACGATTACGCTTACGTTATTTTTCTGTCAATTTCACGCAAATTCGTTAAAGGCTTTTCATACCAAAAATATAGTATTGTACTCCAAAGCAAGGTCAGCATCAGGTAAATTATTGTGTAAATATGCAATTGCAAATCACCGAATTTTTCCGTTGGAATATAATGTTTCATCAACTGCAAAATCACGCTGTAATGCAAAAGATAAATGGCGTATGAAATCGTACTGATAAAGACAATCGGTTGTTGCATTTTTTGATTTGCAGATTTCCATTCGGATAAAAAAGGAAGCAGGAATGCGATGCAAATTGAAGTCAGAGGCAAGTAAAAAACGTTCCAGAAAAGATTTTGGCAGTTTTGAGAAAGGTGCATCTTGGCAATTCCGAAGTTAAAAAACAGCAATCCTAAAGAACCGATTATAAAAAAATGGACTTTAAATTTCCCCCACAAAAAAATATGATTGCAATAGATCCAGCTTGCCAAGACTCCGTATAAAATGGAATCTACACGGTAAATCACGACAGGTTTCAAATCCCTGTTCCATTGCATAAGTGTGGTATTTTCAGTATTTATATGATAAATTATTTTAGCAATCTGAAAAATTACGATTAAAAAAACAATGGTTATCAGAAACAAAACTGACTTGTTTTTTTTGTAAATAATTCCAGCAACAAATAGAAAAAAGGGCAGAATCAGATACGTCCATTCTTCTATGGAAAGGCTCCAAGATTCTGGAAAAAATGCTGGCAGTGTCTCAGAAAAATTGTGGATGAAGAAGAAATATTTCCAAAGGCTTTCAGTTTTATATCCAATGACTGATGCGATTAAAATATTTACTAAAAGTATCAGAAAGTAATTTGGAAGCGTTCGAAACCATCTTCTTCTTAAAAAATATTTAATTTCTGAAAAGGAAAATTTAGGTTTTAGGAACAATTTATATAAAATTCTTCCTATCAAAAAGCCACTTAAGACAAAAAACAGTTCTACGCCGAGAAATCCAAAAAGCTTGAAAATTTGCGAAACGACAGAATTGCTTTCGGGATAAATCCAAAGACAATGCGAGCACAAAACCATGATTATGGCAGTGGCTCGCATTAAATCAAGTCCGAAAATTCTATTGGAACTGTTATTTATTTCTGTCAAGGAATTTGCATTTAGAATTCAAATATAAATACAAATTGCCAATTGCTAGAGTAATTTTTGGATAATCATTTCTTCAGTGATTCCTTCGGCGTCAGCTTTGTAATTTTTGATGATTCTGTGGCGAAGAATTCCGGTCGCTACAGCTTTCACATCTTCAATATCTGGAGAAAATTTACCCTTAAAAGCGGCATGTGCTTTTGACGCCAAAATCAAGTTTTGCGAAGCTCTCGGACCGGCTCCCCAATCTAGATAATTTTTCACAAAATCATTAGACAAAGCATTATCCGGACGCGTTTTACTCACCAAAGTCACCGCATATTCAATCACATTGTCAGCTACAGGAATTCTGCGGATCAAATGCTGGAAATCGATTATTTCCTGTGCAGTAAACAAAGGATTAATCTTATCAGTAAAATCAGAAGTTGTGCTTTTTACCACTTGAACCTCCTCGGCAAAAGTTGGATAATCTAATTTAATGGCAAACATAAAACGGTCCAATTGCGCTTCTGGCAAAGGATAAGTTCCTTCCTGCTCAATCGGGTTTTGCGTTGCCAACACAAAATAAGGCAAGGATAATTTATAATGCTGACCGGCAATTGTCACGGCTCTTTCCTGCATTGCTTCTAAAAGCGCAGCCTGTGTTTTAGGCGGCGTTCTGTTGATTTCGTCTGCAAGAATTATATTAGAAAAAATAGGTCCTTTTATAAATTTAAACTGGCGGTTTTCATCTAAAATTTCACTTCCCAAAATATCTGAAGGCATCAAATCTGGCGTAAACTGAATTCTTTTAAAATCCAAACCAAGTGCCTGCGCAATCGTATTTACCATCAGCGTTTTTGCCAAACCCGGAACGCCGACCAGAAGCGCGTGTCCGCCAGAAAAAATACTTAATAAAATCTGATCGACGACCACTTCCTGGCCTACGATAATTTTTGATATTTCTTTTTTCAGTTCTAGTCTTTTCTGAACCAAGTTTTGTATTGCAACAACGTCTGACATTCGATGAGATTTATTTATTTATTTTTTAAGCCAGTTGTTTGTGAAAACGCAATCTTTATATTCGCCGTTGATTTTCACATAAGTATCTTTGATCTTTTCATTGGTCCAGTCACCGATTGTCTTGATTTGCTTTTCAGTTTCTGCCAATTTTTTAATCTTCAAATAATCTTGTGCGTAATCAGCGGTGTGCGCATCATAACGTTTTGTAACCGTAAGAATTTTATATGTTTTTCTTCCTAGACGATCTTCGTCCACAATTGGCTGCGTTACCTGGCCTTCATTCAAATCAGAAACATTTACATATAAATTCGGATCCATTTTTGTCAATTCAAAACGCGTGTCTAGTGATTTTGGATTTACCAAAGTACCTCCGTTTGCACGAGTTTCCTTTTCATCCGAAGAACTTCTTGCTGCATCTGCAAAAGTAATGTCGCCGTTGATGATTTTATTTCTGATTCCGATAATTTCAGTTTTTGCCTCTTGAAGCGATGCGTCTGAAATTTTTGGAATCAAAAGAATGTGTCTCAAATCAACTTCTTGACCACGAATTTTTTCTACTTGAATAATATGATAACCATATTCTGTTTCAAAAGGCGCCGAAATCTGTCCTTCTTCAAGACTGAACGCCGTTTCTTTGAATTCTTTTACCAAAGGTGATTTTCTATTCACGCGCATAAAACCGCCGTTAGATTTGGTTCCTTCATCTTTAGAATACAAAACTGCCTTGCTGAAAAAACTTCCGTTTCCAGCGAGAACATCTGTTCTGAACTCATTCAATTTGTCAATGACTTTCTGCTTTTCTTCCTTAGTAACTTCAGGATTTATTACGATTTGGGCTACTTCTATTTCAGCACCAAACTGTGGCAATTCTTCCTTCGGAAATTTTCTAAAAAACGTTCTCACTTCCTCTGGCGTCACTTCCACTCCGTCAATAATCTTGTTACGCATTTCTGTCGTAAGCTTGTTCATTTTAAGGATGTCAGTCAAATAGCTTCTGAATTCTTCCTCAGACGGCTTGTTGTAATATTTGACCAGTTTTTCCATTGAACCAATTTGCTCCACCATTGCGTCAATTCTTTCTTGCGCCATGCTGTTAATTTCTGCATCGGTTACCACAATACTATCTTGAATTGCCTGGTGCGCGAACAATTTATCTTCCATCAATTTGCCTAAAAGCTGGCATCTTGTAATGTCTTTTACTGAATTTCCTTGACTTGCCAATTCTATCAGAGAGATATCGATATCAGAATCTAAAACCACATAATCACCCACAACTGCCACAACACCGTCGATTTTCAGTCTTTTGGTAATTGGCGTTTGGGCAACGGTCTTCACTGAATCTTCTTGGATAACCTGCTGTGCATTTGCAGTTGTAAAAGCGGCAAATCCAAAAATAAGGAAGGCGTTTTTAATTATAGATTTCATATTTCTTACTTTTAATGGCATCATCTGTAATGTCTTTTTCAAATTTTTTGATTAACTCTAATTTTCTTTTGTTTAAAATAACCTGCTTTATCGTAGGCTTTATATACTGAAAAGGGCTCACCTGTTTATTATCTAGCACATTTGTCACTTTCACTAAATAAACATCTGTTGAATCATTCTTTTCAATTGATTTTCCTGAGGAAATGTATTCTGTTCTATTTTCTGGGTTTATAAACGGCAATTTTCTGTAAATCTGATTCATCTCTACCCAAACAGAATCATTTAAGACAAAACTTTTGAACTGCATGCTGTAAGTTTCCCAAAACTTCTTATCCGATTTTCTATAATCAAAAAACTTGCTTTTGATAGTTGCAAACTTCGGATGGTCTTTTGGCAAATGAACATAGCGCAATTTTACAAGCGTGCCATTTGTTCTGAAATTTTCTTTGTTTTCTTTATAATAAGATTCCAATTCTTTTTCAGAAACCACAGTATCGACGGTTGTTTTCACAATATCTTCAATATATCCTTTTGTATATAAATCGATTTTATATTGCTTGATCAATTCGTCATATTCTGCCTGCTTTTCAGCGTTTAAATTTATTTCAGCCGCGCTTGTCATTAATTTCTGCGAAGCCCAGCGGTCAATATAATTTCTGATAATTACCAAGCTGTCTTCTTTTGAAGTTCCGGGAGGCACAAGATTTTTGATATCTTCACGAAAAAGATACGAGTCGTTTACTCTGGCAATGGCTTGTGGTTTTGCTTCTGGCGTAAAAAAAGTACAAGATGCAAATAAGAAAATCAAAAATAGTATGACAGCGTTTTTGGTCATTATGCCTTAATCTGCTTTTTTACTTTTTCAAAAACAGGTTGGTTTACATCTACCTTAAACTCCTTCTTTAAATCGCTTACCCATTTTTCTTCAAGATATTGCTGATAGTCATTGATTACTTTGCCTTTCGCCTCTTCCAAAGTTTTTGGAGAAGTTTCAAGACGCTTGTTGATTTTCATCACATAATAATAATCGCCTTCTTTTATAACGTCAGAAATTCCGTTTTCTTTTTTGCCCTTTGGCAATGCGTCGCTGTTTTCGTCAAAAATTCCTTCGTTCGCAATGATATCAACCGTTCCTTTTTTATTCAGTTCCCCTTTGATATATTCAGCAGATTTTCCTTTTTTCAAGAATTTCTGCGCTTTTTTTGCTACATCTTGTTTTGTAGAAGAAAATACTTGCGCATCAACTCTGTTTCCCCATTTGTAGCTGTCTTTGTGCGCTTCATAAAAATTCTGAAGACCGATTGTATCCGTTTTTGCTTTTTCCCAAATTTCTTTTTCCATCAAGTCAAAAAGCAATAATCCGTCGCGGTATTCTTCCATAACGGCAGCAAATTCAGGGAATTCTGATTCTAAATTGTCGTTGTAATATTCGTTCAATTTTGAATCTGAAAACTCTTGGTATTTCGCATCAACTAATTTTTTAATTGGCTTGATTGTATTTTCAGCTTTTTGTTGTGCATTTAAGAATTCAAGGAAATCATTTCCTGAAAATGTCTTATTTCCATTAACCGTGATTAACGTCGCATCATAAGGTTTTCTGTCTTTTGGCAAAGCCCAGTCTCCTGTATAAAATTTATCTGTCACTGTTTTTGCGACAGCAGCATATAATTTATCATTTTTCTTAACGGTATATTTTTTCTTAAGTTTTTCAGTAACTGAATTTGTGATCAATCGAGAACGCTCATCACGACTCACTTTATTTTCTAATTCAGGTTGCATTTCCTCCAAAGATTTCATCGGATGTTTTTCAACCAGCTTGATAATATGCCATCCAAAACTGCTTTCAACTGGCGCCGAATAATCATTTGGTTTTTTCAAAGCAAAAGCCGCTTCTTCAAATTCTTCAGAACTCAATTGACCAGCGCCAAATCGGTTCATCACCCCGCCTTTTTGGGCAGAAGATTTGTCTTGAGAAAATTGCTTTGCAAGACTTTCAAAATTTTCTCCTTGCTGCAGTTTTGAATAAATATCTTTGATGGTATTTTTTCCTTTTTCAAGTTCCTCAGCATTTTGGTTTTGAGGTTTTAAAATCATGATGTGCGCCACAGTAACTTCACCGCGATTATCTCTTACATCTTCAACCTTAATAATATGGTATCCAAAACGTGTTCTTGTAATTTTAGAAATCTGACCTTTTGCAGTTTTATAAGCTGCAGTTTCAAAAGGATAAACCATTCTGAACGCTGAAAAATAGCCTAATTCGCCTTTATTTTCTTTTGCCGACGGATCTTCAGAAAACTTTGCAGCTAAAACTGCAAAATCTTCCCCATTTAAAGCTTTATTTCTGATGTCTTCCGCTTTTTTAAATGCTTTTAAAGTATCAGCTGGAGAAGCATTTTCATCTACTAAAATTAAAATATGAGACGCTTTGATTTCTTTCAAAGATCTTTCATATCCTTCTTGAATAAGCTCTTTTGTAACTTTTGAATCAGTAAGATAATTTTTTGAAAGCTGACTTCTGTATGATTTCAGTTCTGCTTGGTAATTTCCTCCTTCTTGAAGGCCTAATTTATTTGCTTTGCTAATTTTCAGCTTATAGCCTACAAATAGGTCTAAATATTGATTTAAGTCTTTTTGAGATTCGTCTTTTACAAGATCAATATTCTTGTTGTAAACCCTTGAAAATTCATCAGTATAATAAGGTTTGTCATCAATGGTAAATAAAACTTCCTTTTGTGCATTTTGAGCGAAGCCAGCAAAATTTACAGAAAGCAGTATTCCGAAGAACAATTGTTTTAATTTCATTATTAAAAAAAATATAAAGTGAAAAATTTTAGCATATAAAATGCAATGAACAAAAATAGCAATTCAATTGCATTATACAACTATACGCCTTACTATTAACAAAAATTTATTTAAAAAGAAAACGGTCCCTAGAATCGGGACCGTTAATTTTAAAATGCTCGAAGCATTTTAAGCTTTGGGAGGAATATTCAATATTTAAAAGTATTTCCCCAAATCTAAAAACCATGAAGTTTTCTCCTCCCAAAATGAAGCGCCTAGCATCTATCTACCACCAATAAAATGCACTTGAAACAGAACAAGTGTTCCTCTATTCATTTTCAGCGACTCCAAGATTTTTTTGTCTTTCGACAGTTTAACTTGATAACTTTAATTTTCTTTTTTTGCAATTTGTTCGCCATGCTTTGAATGGCTTAATTTTTATACTATGTCAGATTGTTGTATTGGGCTTTTAATAATTTGTCTGGCAATTAAAACTGGCATGGCGAGCAACTTGCACCTCAATTTAAATCTTGGACTATCTGGCCAATTTTTAAATTTTGATATTTTACCATTAACAATTCAAATCGGGCTTATAACTATTTTGGCACTAACTCTTTTTTAGGCTACTATTTTTATTCGTTTAGATCTGCTTTTATTCTTTATTTTGTGCTTGTAATTTCTTTTACAATATTAGACGATTAGAACTATACAAACACTATCAGGCAATACACAAAAAACCCAATGGCAATACATTAATTTTAATGTATTGCCATTGGGTTAAATTTTAACGCTAAAATTATGGATCTCTCCTTATAAAATTATTTTTTCTCAAACAAACCAAGACTCATTGCCTTGATTATCAAGTCTTGAGTTCTATTAACTTCCATTTTTCCGAGCAACCTTTTCGTATAAAAATAAATCGTATTTACGCTTAAATCTAAATCGTGTGCAATTTCTTTTGCAGTTTTTGCTTCACAGATAAATTTCAAAAGCTCTTTTTCCCGCGCCGAAAGTTTAATTCCGTTGTATTTATCTGTTTTATTGAATAGTAGAATTTCAGTTGCATTTTTACTTATATATGGCTTTGTAGGATTTGAAAACATGTGAGGAAAAGCCGCTGTCAGTTCGCTTGAAAAATCTTCCTTTGTCAAAAAAGCATCGACACCGTTGCTTAAAGCGGTGGAAATAATTTCAGGATCAAGGGAAGAAGTGAGCACAATAATCTTCAGCTTATCTGACTTATATTTTTTTCTGCATTTTTTCAAAACCTCAATCCCGTCGATTCCAGGCATAAAGACATCTAGCAAAAGTACGTGCGCTTTATTCTTCTTTAAATGTTCAAAAAAAAGGTCAGCCTCTGAAAAAATCTCGGTAGAACGAATGAATGAAAATTTCTTTAAGACATGTTTAAGCATCTCAGCTATCATTTTATGATCGTCAAGTATCACTAAATCAAGACTTAAATCTTGCATTATATTTTTTTCTTCTATCATAATCATTACAAAACAGCATTGCTTTAGTAGCAATTTGTGGATGCTTAAATGTATAAAAAATTACTCTTGAAAAAATTTTATTTCAAAAAAATAGCAAATTGGCAATTTTCATCACAATCCCCTGTTTTTCTACCTTAATATATAGGTAGGTTTTTCATACGTAACAACTAATTAAATTATATGTAAAAGGATTGTGTTTTCGGAAGAAGGCCTTTACCGAATTTACCTCAAAATTATATTATCATTTCTTCTTAATAAAATGTAATTTTGCCGTCTGAATATAAAAACATGAGTTTTAAAAAAGAAATTGAGAGAAGAAGAACCTTTGGGATCATTTCTCACCCCGATGCGGGAAAGACGACGCTGACTGAAAAATTGCTTTTATTTGGAGGCGCAATCCAGGAAGCTGGAGCCGTTAAAAACAATAAGATAAAAAAAGGTGCTACTTCTGATTTTATGGAAATCGAGCGCCAAAGAGGGATTTCGGTTTCCACATCTGTTTTGGCTTTTAACTATAAAGACAAAAAAATCAACATTCTCGATACGCCAGGTCACAAAGATTTTGCGGAAGATACTTACCGAACATTGACTGCAGTTGACAGCGTAATCGTTGTTATTGACGTTGCAAAAGGCGTTGAAGAACAAACTGAAAAATTGGTTTCGGTTTGTCGAATGAGAAATATTCCGATGATTGTTTTCATCAATAAATTAGATAGAGAAGGAAAAGATGCCTTTGATTTGATGGATGAAGTGGAACAAAAACTCGGACTTACCGTTACGCCATTGAGTTTTCCTATCGGGATGGGTTATGACTTTCAAGGAATTTATAATCTTTGGGAGAAAAACATCAACCTTTTCAGCGGAGACAGTCGTAAAAACATCGAAGAAACTATCGCCTTTTCTGATGTCCAAAGTCCAGAATTGGAGAAAATCGTAGGTCAAAAACCTGCTGACCGACTTCGTGAAGAATTAGCATTAATCGATGAAGTATATCCAAAATTTGACAGAGATCAATATTTAGAAGGAAACTTGCAGCCAGTATTTTTTGGTTCTGCCTTAAATAATTTCGGAGTTCGCGAGCTTTTGGATTGTTTTGTTGACATTGCGCCTTCGCCACGACCAAAGGAATCTGAAACACGTTTGGTAGATCCTTACGAAGAAAAACTTTCTGGTTTTGTGTTTAAGATCCACGCCAACATGGATCCAAAACACCGTGACAGATTGGCTTTCGTGAAAATTGTATCTGGAACTTTTGAAAGAAATAAGCCTTACATGCACGTTCGCCAGAAGAAAAATTTAAAATTTTCGAGCCCGAATGCGTTTTTTGCAGAGAAGAAAGAAATCGTAGATATTTCTTATCCGGGAGATATTGTCGGACTTCACGATACTGGAAATTTCAAAATCGGCGACACTTTGACCGAAGGTGAAATGATGAGTTTTAAAGGAATTCCGAGCTTTTCGCCAGAACATTTTCGTTATATCAATAACGCTGATCCTTTGAAATCGAAACAGCTTGAAAAAGGAATAGATCAATTAATGGACGAAGGTGTCGCACAGCTTTTTGTACTTGAAATGAACAATAGAAAAGTCATCGGAACAGTTGGAGCACTTCAATATGAGGTTATCCAATATCGATTAGAACATGAATATGGAGCGAAATGTTCGTATGAAAACTTCCCTGTTCACAAGGCTTGCTGGGTAAAACCGAATGATCCAAAAAGCGATGAATTTAAAGAATTCAGAAGAATCAAGCAGAAATTTTTGGCACATGACAAATATGGGCAATTGGTATTTCTAGCCGATTCTGACTTTACAATTCAAATGACGCAGACAAAATATCCAAATGTGAAGCTGTTTTTCACTTCAGAATTTGAATAATATTTTTAAAAAGAAAAACCCGACAAAATTTTGTCGGGTTTCTTTTTTATATAGAATTTATAAGTTTAAATTAAGCAATTACGCCAGAACCGATAAGCTCTTCGCCTTGGTGCCAGGAAACGAATTGTCCTTCTGTGATTGCGGATTGTGGTTCTTCAAAAGCGACATACATTCCGTTTTCAAATTGGTGCAATTTTGCTTTTTGCAATGGTTGACGGTAACGAATTCTCGCCATCACTTCCATTGTTTCACCTGTTTCTAATTTTAAATCGGGACGAATCCAATGCACTTCTGATTTTTCTATGAAAAGCGCTTTTTTGAACAATCCAGGATGCTGGTCGCCTTGACCGGTGTAAATTATATTGCTTTCAACGTCAGTTTCGATAATGTAAAGTGGTTCTAAAGTACCGCCAACATTCAATCCTTTTCGTTGTCCTTTTGTAAAATAATGAGCGCCTTGATGCTTTCCGACAACTTTTCCCATTTCTGGAACGTAAGGAATTGGCGCTGCCTTGAAAGCCAATTCTTCTTCCAAAGAATCAAATTCTCTCTCTTCTTTATTATAAATATCAGTTTTAGAATCAATTTCAAAAATCAATCCGTCTTTTGGCTGTAATTTTTGTTGCAAAAATTCTGGAAGACGCACTTTTCCAATAAAGCATAATCCTTGTGAATCTTTCTTTTCGGCTGTAACCAATTCCATTTGCGCGGCAATTTCACGAACTTCTGGTTTTGTCAATTCTCCGATTGGAAATAATGATTTGGCCAATTGTTCTTGTGAAAGCTGGCAAAGAAAGTAAGACTGATCTTTGTTTCCATCAACTCCTGCCAATAATTGATATGTAGGATTTCCATCGACATTGATTTCTCCTTTTCTGCAATAATGTCCGGTTGCCACGTAATCTGCTCCAAGACTTAACGCAATTTTCATAAAAACGTCGAACTTGATTTCGCGGTTGCACAAAACGTCTGGATTCGGCGTTCTTCCTTTTTCATATTCGCGGAACATATAATCCACTATTTTTTCTTGGTATTGCTCGCTTAAATCGACAGTTTGAAACGGAATTCCGAGTTTTTCTGCGACTAAAAGAGCGTCATTACTGTCTTCTAACCACGGACATTCGTTGGAAATAGTAACAGAGTCATCATGCCAGTTCTTCATAAAAAGCCCGATGACTTCATAGCCCTGCTCCTTTAAAAGATAAGCAGCAACACTAGAATCAACACCTCCGGAAAGTCCAACTACGACACGTTTCATTTTATTTATTTTGCGATTCTGGGAATCAGTTTGAAGATGCAAAAGTACGCCAAATTAAAGTTATTTGAAATTATTTGCATTTGATTAATTGATGTTAGTATATGAGAAACTTATTTACTGCTTCGGTTGATTTTGTGGCAATTTTCTCGCTCCTTTGCTTTTGCTATTAATTTCTACTTTCGGTTTTTTTGCTTTATTTGGATCTTCTTCTTTTACGAATTTTCCGTTTTCATAGAATTTCCACAAGCCTGATTTTTTGCCATCTTTGTATTTTCCAGTGGAAACGATTTGGCCCAGGCCATTTCTGTAAGTCGCTTGGCCTTCCAATTGGTCATTTTTGTAAGTTGCTTCTTCAAGCACCTTTCCATTTTCAGAATATTTTTTATACGCTCCGTTTTTGATTCCGTCTGTGTAGTTGATTTCTTCAACGACTTTGCCACTTTTATAAAATATTTTTTTGGTTCCGTTTAGTTTTCCTTTTGCGTAGCTTTCTGTGGACATTAGTTCTTTTGACTGAAAATGATAGTATTTCCAATCGCCTTCATAAAGTTTATTAACTTCTTTTCCTTCGCTGACTTTGTTTCCTTTTTGGTCAAAAAAAGTGGTATAAGCCGAACCGTCTTTTGCCGAAAAATCTCTTGTCGCAATAACTTTTAATTCTTTTGTATCGTCGAAGAATTTGAACGTTCCGGTTTCTTTTCCGTGGTCAAAAGTCCCTTCGTAGCGGGGTCTTTTTGATTCTTCATAAGTTCCTTTCCAAAGTCCGTGGCGCTGGCCTTTGTCGTCAAGTTTGTTTGTTTCTTGGGCGAAGGTTTGGAAGGATAAAAATGTTAGTAAAGTGAATAAGATTGATTTCATATTTTGATTTTGCAATGATTGTATTGAGATTTTACCGCAGATTAAAATGATTTTTCTTTTGGAACACGGATTTTAGAAATTTTAAAAATTTTAGAAATCTGTATTTCTGAGATATCTTCTAGAAATTTTTGGATTATTCTTGTTTCTAATAACTAAAAATGCTGCGTTTTATTGCAGTTTTATTCTGAAGTTTAAAAGGAAGCGGAAAGTTTCTCAACTAGCCCCGATGGTGCCTTTGTCTGAACTCTTGTGCCAGCCATAAAAGCTGGCACAAAGTGAGTGGCTCCAGCGGGAATTGCCTCACCTGAAAATGCCCGACGATTCGCTTCTGACAAAAAAAGCACTCGTTTTAAGGAGTGCTTTTGGATTTATCTTTTTCTGCTTGATTTTTTTTCTTCAAGAGTGGCCTTCTTTTCTTTTTGCTGCTCTTGCGCCTGTTCCATCATTTGTTGCATTTTTTGCTGGAATTTGCTTTTCGGCTTGTCTTTTGTTTTATTCTCTTGAATTCTGGCGTGAATCTTTTCGTCGTTGATGATGTAATTTTTGATTACCAACATAATTCCGATCGTAATTGTGTTTGATACAAAATAGTATAATGAAAGTCCTGACGCATTATTGTTGAAGAAAATCATCATCATTAACGGCGAAATATAAATCATCATTTTCATAATTTTGCTCATGTCTGGCATCCCTTCTTGCTGTGGCGCTGACATTTGCTGGTCGCCTGTCGTCATTTTCATGTAGAAGAAAATGGCGATTGCAGCTAAAATTGGGAACAAACTCACGTGATTTCCATAGAAAGATGAAATAACCGGAATGTGCTGTTTCCAGGAAAGTACCGCGTCAAACGATGACAAATCTTCTGCCCAAAGGAAGTTTTTCTGTCTTAATTCGATTGCCGAAGGGAAAAACTGGAACAATGCATAGAAAACTGGAATCTGCATCACCGCCGGAAGACAACCTGCCATTGGGTTTACGCCAGCTTTGCTGTAAAGCTTCATTGTTTCTTGTTGCTTTTTCATCGGATCTTTCTTGAATTTTTCGTTCAATTCATTGATCTCTGGACGAAGCACTTTCATTTTTGCCTGTGACAAATAGGATTTGTATGTAATCGGCGACATCGCCAAACGAACTAAAATCGTGAAAACGATAATCGCGATTCCGTGTGCCATAAATTGGCTCAAGAATCCATAAACGGGAATAAAAATCCAACGGTTGATCCATCCGAAAATCCCCCAACCTAATGGAATAACTTCGTCAAGATTTTTCTCGTATTTGTCTAAGATTTTGTAATCTGCTGGACCATAATACCAGTTCATATTATAGTTTACTTCACCTCCTTTAAAAGCCAAAGGCAAAGTAGCTTTGTATGCTTTTGTGAAAATTGTGTCTTTTTCAACATCATGAACCAAGTTGTCAGATTTTAATTCTGCTGTTGTAAACGGCGTGTCTGTCAACAAGATTGACGTAAAAAAGTGCTGTTTGAAAGCTACATAAGTTACTTCTTTCGCTACTTCTGTTTTTGAAGATTGGCCTAAATCATTGTCTTTTCCGCCTTCATATTCATACACCAAATCAGAATAACGGTTTTCATAAGAAACACTTTTTTCGTTCCTGTAGGTTTTCATATTCCACTCCATCGGAAGCGGATTTGAAGTCTGCAAAATTTTGCTCAAACCTTGTGTTCTTACCGAGAAATCAAGCATATATTCGCCTGGTTTCAATACATAACGGTATTCCAAAAATTGCTCTGGACCCGCTTTTAAGCGCATTGTCACAATTTGGTTGTCGCCTTCTTTTGAAACTGTAGGCTCAAAATATAAATCCTTAGTATTCAACACAAGATTTCCTTGCGTTTTCAACTCGATATTTAAGTTGGCGTTGTTCTCTTTAATTATTTTCACTAATTGTCCAGAACCTTTTTTGAATGCTTCGAAATTTTTCATTTCAGCATCCACAATATAACCTCCTTTGTTTGAAAAAGTCAGTTTTACAAGGTCATTTTCAACCGTACTGGTTGTAGCTTTCGCAGATGGAAGCGTTGCCGCATACGCAAAACTACCCAATGTTGCTTTCAGTTTTTCTGCCTGAAGCGCATTGTTTGCAATGGTATCAGTAATTGCAGGCTGTTCAGCAACGGGCTTTTGGTTTACCTGTTTTTCAGATTGCTCTTTTTTGTCTTTGCCTTGAATTTCTCCGGCTGGCTTGTTGACGTACATTATGCCCAGCAAGATTAAAAAAATCAGTACAAAGCCAATAATCGAATTACGGTCAAACTTTTTTTCTTCCATTTTATTCTAAAATAATTAATAATTACGCACTAACGCGTTACCAAATGCTTGAATTTCTTCAAACTATTTATTCTTGTAATCTACCGCAGCTTTCACGAAACTCACAAAAAGCGGATGCGGATTTGCCACGGTACTTTTATATTCTGGATGGTATTGAACACCGATGAAAAACGGATGCTTTTCAATTTCGATGATTTCAACCAATTTCGTATCTGGATTTACTCCTGATGCTGACAATCCAGCTTTTTCTAAAGCTTCTAAATATTCTCCGTTGAACTCATAACGGTGACGGTGACGTTCTTCAATTTGGCTTTTGCCATAAATTTTTGAAGCCAATGATTTGTCTTTTATATCACATTTCCAAGCTCCAAGACGCATTGTTCCGCCTTTGTCAGTAATGGTTTTCTGTTCTTCCATCAAGTTAATTACCGGATGAGCCGTTCCAGAATTCATTTCTGTGGAGTTGGCATCTTTGTGACCTAGAACATTTCTTGAATATTCAATAACCGCCATTTGCATTCCGAGACAAATTCCGAAAAACGGAATATTATTTTCTCTTGCGTAACGAACAGTTTCGATTTTTCCTTCAATTCCTCTTTCTCCAAAACCTGGAGCAACCAAAATTCCGTCTAAATCTTTCAATTTTTCGGTTGCATTTTTCTCGTCTAGATATTCTGAGTGAATGCTTACCACGTTAACTTTAGTTTCATTTGTCGCACCTGCGTGGATGAATGCTTCTAAAATTGATTTATAGGAATCTTGCAATTCTACATATTTTCCAACCAAACCGATATTTACGATATGCTTTGGATTTTTATGTTTTTGCAAAAATTCATTCCAGTTTTTTAAATCCGGAGTTGCTTTTTCTGGCAAATCTAGTTTCTTCAAAGCTACTTTGTCAAGACCTTCTTCCAACATTAAATTTGGAACGTCATAAATCGTTGAAGCATCGATCGACTGAATTACCGCTTCTCTTTTTACATTGCAGAACAATGCTAATTTTTGGCGCAATTCGTCTGATAATTCGTGTTCTGTTCTGCAAACTAAGATATCAGCTTTAATACCGCTTTCCATCAATGTTTTCACAGAATGTTGTGTCGGTTTTGTTTTCAATTCTCCGGCTGCCGCCAAAAATGGAACTAAAGTCAAATGAATTACGATTCCGTTATTTTCACCTAATTCCCAAACCAATTGGCGAACCGACTCAATATAAGGAAGCGATTCGATATCACCAACAGTTCCTCCAATTTCAGTAATCACGATGTCAAAATCACCAGATTTTCCAAGCAATTGCATTCTTTCCTTGATCTCATTTGTGATATGCGGAACGACTTGAACTGTTTTTCCCAAAAATTCTCCTCTTCTTTCCTTCTCAATAACAGAAAGATAGACTCTTCCGGTAGTTACGTTATTGGCTTGCGAAGTGGGAACATTCAAGAAACGTTCGTAGTGACCTAAATCCAAATCGGTTTCAGCTCCATCATCTGTCACAAAACATTCTCCGTGTTCATAAGGATTTAGCGTCCCTGGATCCACGTTAATGTAAGGGTCAAATTTCTGGATTGTCGTTCGATATCCTCTGGCTTGCAATAATTTTGCTAGCGAAGCCGCGATAATTCCTTTCCCTAAGGAAGAAGTCACACCGCCTGTAACAAAAATATATTTCGTCTGATTCATTATGTTGTTGTTTGTAGTTGTGTTGTGTAAAAAAACGTGGCAAAAGTACGAATTAATTAGTCAATTAGCGAATTAGATAATTAGATAATTGGTGAATGTGAAAATTAGCGGATTAGCGAATTCTGCAATTAGCAAATTTATTGAATTTTGATAGATTGCGAATGCGATGTTTTTGAAGCAATATTTGCATTTTCAAATTATCTAATTCGCTAATTTGCTCATTAAATCGGGTATTGCTTCTTGATGTTCTTAATCAATTCTTCCAAGCCGTTTAGTTTTAGTTCGTAAACCAATTGCAGTTGCTTGCCTAATTCTCCTTTTGGAAAACCCTTATTGCTGTACCAGACCACATAATATTCAGGCAAGTCGATCAAATGCCAGCCTTCATATTTTCCGAAGGGCATTTTTGTGTAAGCAAGTTTGATAAGAAATTTTTTCTGGTCGTCCATGTAGCATTAGAAATTTGGCAATTAGAAAATTAGAAAATGTAAATACTGTGAAATTATCTAATTTTCTAATTACACCATTATCTAATTAATTTTATTTCCAGTTAAAAGTTATAACTTTTTCAATATCTGGATGAAGACTTAAATGAACCGGACAAGTATTCGCCGTTCTTTCCAAGATTATTCTAGTTTTTTCATCGGCAGAAATCGCCATTTCAAAAGCCACTTCGATCTTTGAAATTTTTCTTGGTTCTGCTTGCATGTGCTTAGTCACCGAAGCAGTTGAACCAGTCAAATCGACACCCAAATCTCTTGCTTTTATTCCCATCACAGTCATCATGCAGCTTGCCAAACCATTTGCCACGGTATCTGTTGGTGAAAAAGCTTGACCCATTCCATGATTGTCTTTTGGCGCGTCAGAAAGTATTTCTGTTCCTGATTGAAGATGAACTGAAGACGTTCTTAAATCGCCTAAATAAGTTACTTTCGATGTCATTATTGTGCTATTTTTACGCTCAAGTCTTCGTCATAATAAAGAATGTAAACTCCTTTATTTGTGTAACCTCCAGCTGGATTTTTATTGTAATTGAACTTGTTTTCTACGCCTTCTGTGGCATCGTCATAAATTGTTTCTTCAAAACTTTTCTCTTGAGACAAACGCATTAACGCATCAAAAGTAACGTCAAAACCTCTCGTCGCGTATTGGTTCGGAAAAATATTGTTTTTCTTCTTGTAAACTTTTGCAAAAATTGCTCCTTCTGGAGTTTCATTTTCACGAGTTACTGAAGCATAAAGCATTTTCAATTTTGCCAAACTGCTGATTAAAATTTCATCAGAATCTAATTTTTCATTTGGTTCTAAAATCACCAATTGTATTTGATAATCCGCTCTCGCCGCCAATAGAGCTGTGATCGTACTTTTGATCATCCAAGTATTTGCAGTTTCCATGATCACATAATTCATCTGTGTTTTTGAAAGCAGATTTTTCAGGCTTTCCACATTTAAACCGCCTGTTTCAGTGAATCCGGCGAATCTTACTTTTGGATGGTTTTCTGAAATATATTTCTTCGTCGTAGCTTTTTTCGGATCTACAACCGCCACAATATTTGCCGATTTTTGTTCTAAATAATCAAACATTGCCGTTTTAACGTAATCTGCAGTCGGCATTGATTGGTATAAATTGGTATAAAGTGCGCTCGCATCTTTAGACAAAGGCGAAATCACAGGAATATTATCTTTTCCTAATAATTCAGCCGTTTTTTCAGCGTGAGTCTGGTAAAACGGACCAACAACAACGTCTGCTTTTGTCAAATTTGCTTGGGCAAAAGTACTTGAAATACTGGTCGTGCTTTTATTTTCTTGGGAATCAAATATCTTTACGTCAACATTCAATCCAAGCGTTTTCGCAGAATCAATCGCAACCAAAGCACCGGAATAAAAATCAAGCGTCATGTTCAAGAAACCATCTTTTTTCAAACGAGACTGAACTGTTCCAGTCGTGTCGCCAGTAACTTTTGTAACATTGAAAGGAAGCAACAATACCAATTCTTTTCTGTCTTTTTTAGAAATAGATTTTGTCAAATCTTTGAAATTTTTAGGCAAAACTCCGGCTTGTTCTACAACTACAGGCACTTTTAAAACCATTCCTTCACGAACGCCTTTTTCTAATTCTGGATTCAATTCTACCAATCCATTTTGGCTCAAGCCAAATTGTCTCGAAAGGCTGTAAAGTGTTTCTTTTGGTTTCACCTGATACGAAGTGTAACCCGCTTTTGGCGTTTCCTGTTTTGGTGTTTCTTTAACTGTTTCTGCTTTTGCAATAGTTTCTATTTTTTCCGGATTCGCTTTGATAACAAGCTTTTGGCCAATTTTCAAGCTGTCTTTTTTAATCGAAGGATTTGTTTTTTCAAGTTCTTCAACTGTAATTCCGTATCTTCTGGAAATTGAATATTTGGTATCTTTTGGAACAACTTCATACAACACATTTCCATCAACTTTGCTTTCGTTTTTCGCCTCTTTTTTCGCTTCCTTCTCCGCTTTTTTCTCTTCGCGTTTTTCTTCTTTTTCGGCTTTTCTTTCTTCTTTCTTCGTAAGTTCTTTTGGCGCTACTTTCGCTCCGTTTTTAGAACCTGGAATCGTCAAAGTCTGTCCGATTTGCAATCCGTTTTTAATATCTGGATTGGCATTTTCTAAATCAGCCAGCGTAATTCCGTATTGTTTTGCCAAGCCATAAGGCGTTTCTTTTGCCACAACCACGTGTGTCGTTGCCGCTTTTGAAGTAGTTTTTTCAACTTTTGCAGTTTCTTTTGCAGGCACTTTCACCTCGCCTTTTCCTGGAATCAGCAAAATTGTATTTTCCTTCACGCCATTTCTGGCATCTGGATTTAAAGTGTAGATATCTAAAGGAGTTACTTTATATTTTTGCGCGATTTGTGTCACGGTTTCGCCTTTCCCGACAGTATGTTTTGTAGTTTTTACTTGGGCAGAAGCCGAAATTGAAAGTAAAATTATCGATACAAATGTTATAAAAAACTGCTTCATTGTGTTTGCTTTTTTATTTTAGGCTGTTAGTATTTTAAGCTATTAAGTCGTTGCTAATTTACAAAAAGCAACGACTTAATTATTAATTTATCTATAAAGAATTTATTCCCACTCGATAGTTGCCGGCGGTTTTGAGCTGATGTCATAAACAACTCTGTTCACGCCTTTTACTTTGTTGATGATCTCGTTTGAAATTGCCATCAAGAATTCATAAGGAAGATGAACCCAGTCAGCCGTCATTCCGTCTGTTGACTCCACGGCTCTTAAAGCGACTACTTTTTCATAAGTTCTTTCGTCACCCATAACACCAACGCTGTTCACCGGAAGTAAAATTGCTCCAGCCTGCCAAACTTTGTCATATAATCCGTGAGATTTTAAACCTTCTACGAAAATATAATCTACTTCTTGAAGAATTCTTACTTTTTCTGGAGTGATGTCGCCCAAAATTCTGATAGACAATCCTGGTCCTGGAAACGGATGTCTTCCTAATAATGCAGCTGAAATTCCCAAAGTGGCTCCTACTCTTCTTACTTCGTCTTTAAAAAGCATTCGAAGCGGTTCAACAACTTGCAATTTCATAAAATCTGGCAATCCGCCCACATTATGGTGCGATTTGATTGTTGCCGAAGGTCCTTTTACTGAAACTGATTCGATAACATCAGGATAAATTGTGCCTTGCGCCAAGAATTTTACGCCTTCTAAAAGATGTGATTCTGCATCAAAAACTTCGATAAAAACGCGTCCGATTGTTTTTCTCTTTGTTTCCGGATCGCTGATTCCTGCAAGTTCGCCTAAAAAACGGTCTGAAGCGTCAACGCCTTTCACGTTCAAGCCCATTCCTTTATATTGTTCTAAAACACTTTCGAATTCATTCTTGCGAAGCAATCCGTTGTTTACAAAAATACAGTACAAGTTTTTCCCGATAGCTTTGTGCAATAAAACTGCAGCAACTGTAGAATCCACACCGCCAGAAAGTCCGAGAACGACTTTGTCATCTCCGATTTTTTCTTGCATTTCTGCCACTATTTCTTCCACAAAAGCATTTGGAGTAAAATTTTGAGGAACTTCGGCAATTTTTACCAAGAAATTCTCCAAAATCTGCTTTCCGTCAGTTGAATGATATACTTCTGGATGAAATTGTATGGCATAAGTAGCTTCGCCGTCGATTCTGTAAGCTGCATTTTCCACATCTTTTGTGCTCGCCAAACGCACGCCGTTTGTTGGCATTGATTTGATCGTATCACTATGGCTCATCCAAACTTGGCTGTTCAAATGCACGCCGTCAAAAAACGCTTCTTCTCCTTTAATATAAGAAAGATTGGCTCTACCATATTCACGGATGTTTGACGGAGCGACTTCTCCACCAGAAAAATGTGCCAGATATTGCGCGCCATAACAAACGGCCAGCATTGGCATCTTTCCTCTAATTTGGGATAAATCAGGATGTGGCGCATCTTCAGCGCGAACTGAAAAAGGGCTACCAGATAAAATTACAGCTTTATAGCTTGATAAATCACTCGGAAAATGATTGTAAGGGAAAATTTCGCAGAAGATATTTAGTTCGCGAACCCTTCTCGCAATTAGTTGTGTGTATTGCGATCCGAAATCTAAAATAAGTACGTTGTGTTGCATGCGCAAAAATACTATTACTATTTGAAATTAAAAATTCGTCAGCCAAAAAAAGTAGAAAGTTTTTTGTAGTATTGTATTTCAAATCAACTATGCGGTTTATCAAGAGTTGCAAACCCAATAATTTGGGCACTTTTCAAAGTATTTTTGCCCGAATTTAATTTTATCATGGAAGAAAATCTCAAAGAAAACTTTCTCAAAAATCTTTTAAAATGGACTGTGATTTGCCTCCTTGTTGGAATATTTTCTGGAGTTTCGTCGGCAGTTTTCCTTTTGGCTTTAGAATTTGCAACTAAAACCAGAGAAACCAATTTTTGGATTGTCGCTTTGTTGCCAATCGGCGGATTGCTCATCGGATTACTTTATCATTATTATGGAAAGGATGTGGTGAAAGGCAATAATTTGATTTTGGAAGAATATGAAAATCCGAAGAAAATTATTCCTTTAAAAATGGCGCCTTTAGTCTTAATCGGGACTTTGCTTACACATTTATTTGGAGGTTCGGCAGGTCGTGAAGGAACTGCAGTTCAAATGGGTGGCGCAATTTCTGACCAATTTACTAGAATCTTCAAACTTAAGAATTCCGAACGAAAAACCATTTTAATCATTGGAATCAGTGCCGGTTTTGCTTCTATTTTCGGAACTCCTTTGACAGGCGCAATTTTCGCCTTGGAAGTTTTATATTTTAGCAAAATCAATTTCAAAAGCGTCATTCCTTCTTTCGCAACAGCTTATATTGCTTATTTTACCGTTGAATTTCTTCGTGTAAAACACACACATTATCATATTCCTTTTGTTCCTGAAATCGATTTGACACATTTTCTTTGGATAATTCTTTGTGGTATTTTATTTGGATTTGTGGCTTTGATATTTTCTAGAACAACACATTTTTGGGGAAAATTATTTTCAAAATACATTTCGTTTCCGCCACTGCGACCTTTTATAGGAGGAATTATTTTAGCCTTAATTATATTTAGTTTTGACGTAACAAAATATACCGGACTCGGAGTTCCGACCATTGTCGGCGCATTTGAAAATCCTAGCGGAAATTTAGATTTTCTGCTGAAAATTTTATTTACAGGATTTACACTTGGCGCAGGATTTAAAGGCGGAGAAGTAACTCCTTTATTTTTCGTAGGAGCAACTTTGGGAAGCGCTTTGTCAGCATTTGTCCCTTTACCAATAGCGCTTTTAGCTGGAATGGGCTTTGTCGCCGTATTTTCTGGAGCGACGCATACTCCAATCGCGTGCACGATCATGGGAATTGAACTTTTTGGAATTGACTGTGGCATTTACGTAGGGACTGCCTGCCTTGTCGCCTATTTCTTTTCAGGCTCTATTGGAATTTATCATTCACAAATTGTCAAAGGTCCAAAATATATGCTCTATGAAAGATTCAGAACAAAAAACTTAAAGAATCTATAAATGATAGGCTTCAATTCCATAAAATTATCAATTATTAGGTAAAAAAATGTAATTTCGCAACCTATGAAAGAAGAAGAAATAAAAGGAATACTGGAATTATTGGCAGCTCCAAAGAAGATTGCCATTATTCCACATAGAAGTCCGGATGGCGATGCAATGGGCTCAACATTAGGACTCTATCATTTTTTAAGAAAATTAAACCACAATCCGGTTGTCATAGCTCCAAATGAATTTCCTGACTTTTTAGCGTGGCTTCCAGGTTCAGAAGACGTTTTGATTTATGAAAAAAATAAGGAGAAAGTGGGCAAGATCCTGCAGGATTCTGAATTGATTTTCACCCTAGATTTTAATGCGCTCCACCGAACTGGCGAAATGGAAAACGTGCTGAAAACGCTGACAGCGCCGTTTATCATGATTGACCATCATCAGAAACCCGACGATTATGCGCGTTACATGTATTCAAATACAAAATTTGGCTCTACTTGTGAGATGATTTATAATTTCATCAACTTTTTAGGCTACAAAGATTTGATAGACCAGACGATTGCCACCTGCCTTTATACCGGAATTGTTACCGATTCAGGCTCTTTTAGATTTCCGACAACCACAAGCGAAACACATCGCGTTGCCGCCGGATTATTAGACGTTGGCGTTCAAAATGGCGACATTCACAATTCGCTTTTTGACAATAATTCTTACCATAGGCTCCAGCTTTTAGGAAGAGCTTTGCAGAATATGAAAGTTTTGCCAGAGTTTAAAACGTCTTACATCACATTGACGCAAGAAGAATTAGACGAATTTCACTATGTAAAAGGCGATACTGAAGGCATTGTAAACTATGGATTGACAATCAAAGGCATTCTTTTTGCAGCGATATTTATTGAAAATAAAGAAGAAGGAATCGTCAAGATTTCTTTCCGTTCGCAAGGAAATTTTGACGTCAACCAATTTGCCCGTGATTATTTTACCGGTGGCGGTCACATCAATGCCGCAGGAGGAAAATCAACAAAATCATTAGCAGAAACAGTGGCTTTATTCGAAAGCATTTTACCAAAACAAAATTTTAATGTATAACCTATGAGAGTTATCAAACTTATTTTTGGCGTTTTTGCCAGCGCAATGTTGCTTTCAAGTTGCAACAACCAGCAGGCCAGAAAACCGCTTTCGTATTCTTCAGGAAGTTTCATGAAAGAATCTGTGGCAAGAAATAAAAAACTGATTGCCGGAGAAGAGTCTAAAATTGAGGCCATCATGAAAAGTGACACGGCTTCAAAATACATCGCTTCGCCAAAAGGCTATTGGTACAAATATGAAATAAAAAGCACTTCTTCAGATTCCATCCGACCTAAAAAAGGTGACGTGGCTTATTTTGACTATGAAGTGAAAGACCTTCAGGGAAATGTAATTTATACCGAACTTGAGCTTCGTCCGCAGGTATATTTGGTGGACAAGCAAAACATTATGATGGGCATGCGCGACGGAATCAAATTGATGAAAAAAGGCGAAAAAGTAACTTTTCTTTTTCCTTCGCACATGGGTTATGGCTATCACGGCGACAACCGAAGAATTGGCCACAACGAACCGCTTATTACCACAATTTTCTTGAAAGATATAAAACCTGAAACCGAAGCCCGAACTTCAGAAACACCAAAACCGGCCGCTCAGACACCGCTGGTTTCACCAGAAATTAAAGAATAACAATAAATTATAATGAAAAAACTAAGCTTACTTTTAGGTGCGATTGCACTTTTCTTTTCTTGTAATGACGAACACAGCAAATTGGCTGACGGAATTTACGCAGAAATAAAAACCAACAAAGGAACAATTTTAGTAGAATTAGAATACAAAAAAGCGCCGATAACTGTGGCCAATTTTGTTTCGCTAGCCGAAGGAAAAAACACGATGGTCAGCGAAAAGTATAAAGGAAAGCCTTATTATGACGGACTGACATTTCACAGAGTCTTGCCAGATTTCATGATCCAAGGCGGTGATCCTGACGGAACTGGCATGGGCGGACCTGGTTATAGATTTAAAGACGAAATTGATACAAGTTTAAAGCATGACAAAGGTGGCGTAATGTCAATGGCAAATGGCGGAAAAGCTACAAATGGAAGCCAATTTTTTATCACACACGTTGCAACGCCTTGGCTAGATGGAATTCACACGATTTTTGGCCACGTGATTGAAAACGGAATGGACGTAGTAAATAAAATTGCGCAAGGCGATAAAATTGAAAAAGTGACTATCATTTATAAAGGAGAAGACGCTAAAAAATTTGACGCAGCAAAAATTTTCAAAGACAATTTTGCCAATGAAGACGAATTGCAAGCGCAGCAAAAAGCAGAGCATGATAAATTACGAGCGCAATATGCGGAAGTAATCAAGACAAAAGCGGCTTATTTTGCAGAGGCAAAAAAACAAGTTACAAAAACACAATCAGGTCTTGAATACAAAATCATTAAAAAAGGATCAGGAAAAAAACCAGTTGCAGGAACAGAAGTATATATCAACTATGGCGGTTTTTTTGAAAACGGAGATCTTTTTGATTCAAATATTGAGAGCGTTGCCACTGAATTCGGGCAGTTGAATGCACAAAGAGCCGCCGCAAAAGCCTATACAGCCATTCCTTTTATGGCAGGCACGAAAGAAGGCATGATTCCTGGATTTATTGAAGGAATCGAACAGCTTTCTTTTGGTGACAAGGCCGTGGTTTTTATACCTTCGTATCTTGCCTATGGCGAAAGAGGTGCTGGAGACGTGATTCCGCCGAATACCAATATCATTTTTGAAATTGAACTTTTAGAAAAAATGCCTTCTAACTAAAGGCAAAATATAATTTCCAACTTTAAACCATTTACAATGAAATCAAAATTAATATGCCTGCTATTTTTGGCAATGACCGCAGGAATGTATGGTCAGACTAAAAAAGCTACAACTACCAAGAAAGCTACGACTACGAAGAAAGCCGTAAAAAAAGCACCTGTAAAAACGCAGGCTCCTGATGGAATTTTTGCCACTTTTGAAACTACAAAAGGCAGAATCGTTGTGCAATTAGAATACAAAAAAACACCTGTTACCGTGGCCAGTTTCATCTCTTTAGCCGAAGGAACAAATTCAGCCGTAAATCCAAAATATGCTGGAAAGCCTTTTTACAACGGATTAAAATTTCACAGAGTTATTGCTGATTTCATGATTCAGGGCGGTGATCCGCTGGGCAACGGTTCAGGCGATCCGGGTTTTAGATTCAAGGACGAATTTGATCCTAGCTTAAAACATTCAACTGGCGGGATTTTATCAATGGCCAATTCTGGTCCGGCAACAAACGGAAGCCAATTTTTTATTACACATAAGGAAACACCTTGGCTAGACGGAAAGCATACAGTTTTTGGCCACGTTACCAGTGGCATGAGTGTAGTAAATGCGATTGTTCAAGACGATGTTATCATGGAACTGAAAATCACAAGAAGAGGCGAAGATGCTAAAAAATTTGACGCTGCAAAAGTGTTTACTGACTATTACAAAAACAAAGCAGAAGACGATAAAAAAGTGGCTGCAGCCGAAGAAGAAAGAAAGCAAAAACTGATCGAAGAACAAGCGGCTGAAAAAAGAGCCTATACTGAAAAATACGGTCCGTTGATGGCTAAAAAAGTAGCTGAATTTGCTAAAGTGAAATCAGAATCTACAAAGACTGAATCTGGACTTCAATATAAAATTACGTCTAAAGGAAAAGGTGCAAAACCGGCAGAAGGAACAACCGTTTTCATTCATTATGCAGGATATCTTGAGGACGGAAGCCTTTTTGACAGCAGTTATGAGCAGGTAAATAAAGACTGTGGAAAATTTGACGAAATGAGAGCTTCGCAAAACGGCTACCAGCCCTTCCCTTTCCAAATCGGAAACAAAGGCGGCTTGATCCCTGGATTCTTAGAAGGCATCAACTTAATGTCTTTTGGCGACAAGGCGACATTGTTCATTCCGTCAAGCTTGGGTTACGGCGAAAGAGGTGCTGGAAACGTGATTCCGCCGAATGCTAATATCATCTTTGAAGTGGAACTTTTAGAGAAGCCACAATAGGTAGAAGGCAATAGGCAATAGGCAATAGGCAATAGGCAATAGGCAATAGGCAAAAATAAAAAGGGGATTCTTAATTTAAGAATCCCCTTTTTTTATTTCTTGAACTTCCATTCAAATTCATCTTTTGCGTTGATGATGGCGCCGACTTCGACTTTTACCACATCGTCAAATTCAGTCTGCAGTATCATCCAGTTTGGCTCGTTGAAGTAATTTTCAAGCGTGTCAAATTCTTCTTTTTCCCAGTTTGCAAAATCTTTTGCCGTCAATTCGCTTTGCACTTCTGCCACTGGGCGACCGATTACTTTTTTGTCCAAAAGCGTCAATTCTTGGCTTGAGCCGACTACATATCCTAGTTTGAAATCTTCGTCTTTATAGAAAGTAAGACGCAATTTCTGCTTGTTATATTGGTAAATCGTGTTATCATCTTCATCTTTAAAGCTTTTATTTGGCTTTCCATAAAGCGCTTCTACATCTTTCTGAAGCATCCCGAAGATTAATTTGTCGATTCCCGTTTTTGGATTAATTTTCATATCTGTTACTTATTATTTATTTTATTGACCAGTTCCTGCTTCACGCTTTCCTCCCATTCTTCCTTAAGAATACTCAAAATTATGCTGTCGCGACGGTATCCTGATGGGCTTAGGCTTTCTTTTCTCAAAACGCCTTCCACAGTACAGCCGATGCTTTTCATGGCAGCGATGCTTTTTTGGTTCTTATTGTCAGCACGGAATTCGACGCGCACGATTCCCATTTTTTCAAATGCAAAAGTAAGCAACAAAAGCTTGCAATTTTTATTAATTCCTGTTCCCTGAAAATTTTTTCCATACCAAGTATACCCAATATGCAGTGATTCATTGGCCAGATCAATCTGGTGAAAGCGCGTGCATCCTGCATATTCCTTCTTGATTTTATCATAGACGATAAAAGGATATTGCGTTTTGTTTTTTCTTCCTTCCAAAGCTAGCTTTATGTAGCGTTTCAGGCTGTCTTCGCCGGCAGCATGGATAAAAGAATACGTCCATATTTCTTGCTCATTCAAGGAAAAGTCTAAAAGATGCTTGAAGTCTGAACTCGCTAACGGACGCAGTAACACAGCATCGTTTTCCAGGACAATCGCTTTGGTGAAATCGAATTTTTCGATCATAAAATATAGGGATACGTTTTTGGCACTATGAAGGTAAAGCTTTTTAGGATTGCAAACAATGCTTTATAATTAGCTTTCTGTAAAATTAAAAGAATGTCTTTTTTAAGAAATAAATGTTTCTGGTGCAAAAAAGTCTAGAGAATAGATATAAGTGTCTAGAGAATGAATCTAAGTCTCTAGAGAATAGTCATAGGTATCTAGAGAATATACATACATGTATAGAGAATATATATAGCCATCTAGAGAACAGTGCAAGATGTCTAGAGAACAGATACGAGTGTATAGAGATTAAACATACCTGTCTAGAGAATAGGCTTAAGTGTAAAAAGAGCTTCATTCCAGAAACAAAAACAATAACATCTGAGAAAATAATTTAGCCAAATATCCAATCTAAAGTTGCGCGGAAGTAATTATCTTTGGAAAACCAAACAGAAACACAAACCCTTATCAATCAGATTATGAAAAAGATAACTACTCTATTATTCAGTCTTGTTGCGGTGCTTTTATCTTGTTCAAAAGACGACGCGCCCCAAGCTGACAGTTCAGACGTTTTATTGCAAAAAATCGTTACCCACGAAAGCAACGGCGAAACGTATGAAACCGCTTTCAAATATGAAGGCAGCAAGCTGCTAGAAGCACGAAGCAAGAGAGAAAACAAAAAATTCGATTATTCTGGCGATTTGATTTCAAAGATCAGCTGGTTTTCAAATCCAGATGCAGACAATACGTTATCGCAGACAGTTGTTTTTAACTACCTGCCCGACGGAAGATTAAAAAGCTTTGAGCAAAATTCGACCTCTTCCTTCAGAGTGGAATTCACTTATATTGACGGAGAAAGGGTCGATTTTCATGCTTTTGCATCCAGAAATTCTTATAATTTCAATGGCTATTTTAAAGTAAAAAACAGCGAGATTTCGCAATATGTTTACTCTGCCGGAGCAACGCCACGTCCTTCTGTTGACTACCATTATGACGATAAAAGCCATCCTTTAAAAAATGTAACGGGATATAACAAGCTGTTTTTGTACCATTATTTTTATAATTCTTTCCATCTTTCTGGATTTACGACCAATATCGGCAGCAGTAAAAATTGCACCAGCAATAGCCTGATTGAAGATCCAGACAGGATTGAAATTACAGAAACTTATGATTATAATGACAACGGATTTCCGAAGACAATTACCAGAAGCAACGGTAGTGCAAAGGATGATTTGTTTTATTAAATCACCATGCTTTCTTTATTACAGGAAAGATTTTAAAAAGAATAAATTTAAGAGTTTGGAAATGATTGCGCAGTTGAAGTGATAAAAAAAACGCTCGAGGATTTCTCGAGCGTTTTTTATTTAAAGGTAATTCTTAATATTCGAAAGTTCCGAATTCACTGGTAATTGTAAGTTTTTTGCTTTCAGAAGCTTCTACTCTTCCTACAATCTGCGCGTCAACATTAAACGATTTTGAAATGGCGATAATATCTTCAGCTAATTCTGGTGAAACATAAATTTCCATTCGGTGGCCGCAGTTGAAAACCTGGTACATTTCTTTCCAGTCTGTTTTTGACTGCTCTTGAATCAGTTTAAAAAGTGGCGGTACCGGAAATAAATTGTCTTTAATCACGTGAACATTGTCAACAAAATGAAGCACTTTTGTTTGTGCGCCTCCACTGCAATGCACCATTCCGTGGATTTCTTTTGGTGTATATTTGTCTAAAATTTTCTTAATAATCGGAGCGTATGTTCGGGTTGGCGAAAGCACTAATTTTCCAGCATCGATTGGAGAATTTTCAACAGCATCTGTCAATTTCACCTTTCCAGAATAAACCAAATCAGCAGGAACCGAAGCGTCAAAACTTTCAGGGTATTTCTGAGCCAGATAATTATCGAAAACGTCATGTCGCGCCGAAGTCAATCCGTTGCTTCCCATGCCGCCGTTGTATGATTTTTCGTAAGTCGCCTGCCCGAATGAAGCCAATCCAACAATGACATCCCCTGCTTTTATATTTGCATTATCAACAACTTTATCTCTCTTGATTCGTGCCGTAACCGTAGAATCTACAATGATTGTACGAACCAGATCGCCAACATCAGCGGTTTCTCCGCCAGTAGAATGGATAGTTACGCCGAAAGATTTCAGCTCCTCGATCAATTCTTCTGTTCCATTGATAATTGCAGAAATAACTTCTGCTGGAATCAGGTTTTTATTTCTTCCGATGGTTGACGAAAGCAGGATATTGTCTGTGGCTCCAACACACAATAAATCGTCAATATTCATAATCAGGGCATCTTGAGAAATGCCTTTCCATACTGACAAATCGCCAGTTTCTTTCCAATATAAATAGGCCAAAGACGATTTTGTTCCAGCACCGTCGGCGTGCATAATCAAGCAATAGTCTTCGTCATTTGTCAAATAATCTGGAACGATTTTGCAGAAAGCCTGTGGAAATAAACCTTTATCGATGTTTTTAATCGCGTTGTGGACGTCTTCTTTTGAAGCGGAAACACCGCGAAGATTGTAGCGTTTGCTAGTATCAGAGCTCATAAAAATTGGGTTGTGTTGTTGTGGCGCAAAGATAATCAGATTTTTGGGATTTTGGGATTTTTAGACTTCTTAGATTTTTGGATTTTTTAGACTTTTCGAATATTTTGATTATCCGACAAAGTTCCCTTGACAGGATGACAAGAAGTTTGCGTATAACGGTACAGACTTTGAAACTTTGAAACTTTGAAACTTTGAAACTTTGAAACTTTGAAACTTTGAAACTTTGAAACTTTGAAACTTTGAAGCTCAAAAAAACTAATTCTCCACAATCTCAATTTCCACTCGTCTGTTTGCAGCTCTTTCTTCTTCTGATTTTTCAGGAATCGCATGTATCGGCTGGGTGACTCCAAAGCCTTTGAAAGTTACGCGTTCGTCTTGAATGCCGTTTACTTCTAGAAATTTTGTAATTGCTTTGGCGCGCTTTGTTGAAAGATCTTGCTTGTCGTTAGTCATGCAGCAGATGTGGCCTTGAATTTGGATCTTCATCTGTGGATTTTTACGCATAATTTCTAAAAGCTCGTATAATTTTGGTCGGGAATCATTAGTGATGGCAAAAGTATTTAGTTGGAAATTTAAATTTTCCAAAACAATTTTTTCTCCTGGTTTTGCTTCTGAAACGCGTTCCATGAAAGCAATATCTAGAACCAATTCTGACTTTGTGCCATTCGGATTTGAAAGTGTAATTTTATCTGTAAAGACAGGCTTTACCTTAAGTTTCTTGATTGGAATTTCTTTTTTAATTCCTAAAATTTCGTCTTCTCTTGCCAAGTCTTTTGCTTCGATATAATAAATGACAACCTTTCTGTTTTCGGCTTTATTTTTAGAATGGATGTGCTTTTCCCCAAAACTTCTGGTCTTGAAATCATCACGGATTTTGAGTTTTGGTTTTACAATATTGTGAATAAAACTGACACGTCTTTGCGCCAGCGAATCATTAAAACTTGTGGTTCCGTCTTCATCAGTGTAGCCGTTTATAGCTACAATTTTTACGTCTTTGTGCGAAGCGATAAAATTTTCTAATCGTTCAAATTGCGCTTTTTTCAAGTCATTTTTATTGCTTTCGAAATATACTGAAAAAGCTTCCTGCGAATGCATTTTGTTAGAAAAAGCAAAAATTAAGAGAAGAAGAAAAATATTTTTCATGACACAGCTTTGATTAAAAAACGAAGTAACGCCTTTTTTATTACATAAAAAAGCCTCCCGGCAATTCCATGTTCTAAAGGATTTAATTTTCTAAAATTAAGATTTCGACGCGACGGTTTTGGTCTTTTTCCCACTCATTTTTTTCAGGAATTGGATATAACGGAAGACTGCTTCCAAAACTTTTATACCGCAATCTGCTCTTGTCAATGCTGTTTTCTATTAGAAAATCATAAACCGCTTTTGCCCTTAGACCGCCTATATTTTCTACATCAGTACCAATTTGGCAGCAGATGTGGCCTTGAATTTCAATTTTCAACTTTGGATTATCCTGTAAAATATGCAGCAATTCTTCCACGATGGGAAGCGAACTTTTCACCATCCTACCAGAACGATTGTAAAAATTTAGATTTTTTAAACGAAGCTTGTCCCCTACTTTTTTGGTCTTTACATCTTCGGTTAAGGTTTCGTTTTTTTTATCCGCAGGAATTATTTTCTTTGGAATTGTATAAAAAATAACGGCTTTTCTATTTTCGGAATCAATTTTAGACTTACTAAATCGTTCTCCAAAACCTTTGATTTCGATGGTACCTTTTATTGCAATTGAATTGCTTTTTAGAATTTCAAACGTATGATTTGCCCGTTTTAAGGAAAGCGTATCATTGTATTCTAAAGAACCGACTGCATCGCAATAGCCATAAATTTTAGAAACCTCTGCCGTTGGATTTTGCTTTATCCAATCATTTAATTTTTCATTGGAAGTTTGGTTCGACTCTGAAATATTAAAATCAAAAAAGACCTGAAATTGATTTTCTTGGGAATAAATTGAAAAAGGGAAAAGCAGTAAAAGAAGAAAAGTAGCTTTTTTAGTCATTAGAAGGATTTTAAAAATAACGGTTAAAAATTGTTTTTAGTACATAAAAAAAGCCTCAATTTCTTGAGGCTGTTTCCGTTGTGTAGGTGTAGTTTAGTAGATTTATTATTTAGTAAACAATAATTCTCGGTATTTAGTCAATGTCCAGATTTCGTCGTCAACTAAAAGCTCTAGCTTGTCACAGTGCTCTCTGATTACTTCAAAATAAGGTTTCACATTGTCGCAATAAGCAGCTGCCATTTCTTCTGAATTAGAAAGATTGTTTGCTTTTTTGCGCTCTTCAGTCATTTCTTCCACTTTAGTATTAATACCTTCAATGTGTCCAGAAATTTCTCTGATTAATAAAATCTGTTCTTTTGCAATTGTTTCATATTCGCTTCCGAAGATGTCTTTCAAGCCTTTTACGTTTTCGATCAAAAGGTTTTGGTAACGAATTGCTGTTGGAACAACGTGGTTTCTTGCAATATCGCCAAGAACCCTTCCTTCAATTTGGATTTTCTTAGTGTATTCTTCCAATTCGATTTCATAACGCGCTTCCACTTCTACGTGGTTCATTACTTTCAATTCAGAAAATAAGGCAAGTGCTTTTTCAGAAATTTTAGCTTTCAAAGCTGTTGGAGTTGTTTTGTGGTTGCTCAAGCCTCTTTTTCCAGCTTCAACTTCCCAAGCATCGCTATATCCGTCTCCTTCAAAAAGGATATTTTTTGTTCCTTTAATATATTCTCTCAAAACATTGAAGATCGCATCGTCTTTCTTCATGTCTTTTTCTTCGATCAAAGCGTCCACTTCTTTCTTGAAATCAATCAATTGTTTTGCAACGATTGAATTTAAAGTAGTCATTGCATTGGCGCAGTTTGCAGAAGAACCAACAGCTCTGAACTCAAATTTGTTTCCGGTGAAAGCAAATGGTGACGTTCTGTTTCTGTCTGTATTGTCTAATAAAACGTCTGGAATTTTACCAACAACATTCAATTTAAGATCTGTTTTTTCTTCAGGAGATAATTTTCCTGTTGAAACTCCTTCCAATTCTTCTAAAACTTTAGTCAATTGCTGACCGATGAAAACTGAAATAATTGCTGGTGGCGCTTCGTTTGCTCCAAGACGGTGATCGTTGCTTGCTGTTGCAATTGCTGCCCTTAATAATTCTTCGTATGTATCAACCGCTTTAATTGTATTGATAAAGAAAGTCAAGAATTGCAAGTTGCTCATTGGCGTTTTTCCAGGTCCAAGTAAGTTTACGCCAGTATCAGTCGCCAAAGACCAGTTGTTATGTTTTCCTGAACCGTTTACACCTTTGAATGGTTTTTCATGGAATAATACTTTGAAATCGTGACGCTCAGCCACTTTTTGCATTACATCCATCAATAAAGAGTTGTGATCCACTGCTAAGTTTGTCTCTTCAAAAATCGGAGCCAACTCAAATTGGTTTGGAGCCACTTCATTATGACGCGTCTTAACCGGAATTCCTAAAAGCATGCACTCATATTCCAATTCTCTCATATAAGTAAGAACACGTGTTGGAATTGAACCAAAATAATGGTCGTCTAATTGTTGTCCTTTTGCAGAAGTATGTCCTAATAATGTTCTTCCTGTCATTAAAATGTCAGGTCTTGAATTAGCCAAAGCTGTATCAATCAAGAAATATTCTTGCTCCCATCCTAAAGTTGCAGTAACTTTCTTTACGTTTTTGTCAAAATAACGGCAAACTGAAGCTGCTGCGTCATCAATAGCAGAAAGTGCTCTTAACAAAGGCGTTTTGTAATCCAAAGCTTCTCCTGTGTAAGAGATAAAAACCGTTGGAATACATAAAGTTGTACCAAAGATAAATGCTGGTGATGTTGGATCCCAAGCTGTGTAACCTCTTGCTTCAAAAGTATTTCTGATTCCACCATTTGGAAAAGATGAAGCATCTGGCTCTTGCTGTACTAATTGGCCTCCGCCAAATTTCTCCACTGGATCGCTTCCGTCATAAGACGTTTCAAAAAACGCATCGTGCTTTTCAGCAGTCGTTCCCGTTAAAGGTTGAAACCAGTGTGTATAATGTGTAACTCCTTTTGATAATGCCCATTCTTTCATTCCAAGAGCAATATAATCGGCTAGTTTTCTGTCAATTTTTTTACCGTGTTGGATGGCATCCTTTACACCTTGATAAGCATCTTGAGTTAAAAACTGACGCATTGCTTTATCATTAAATACATTGCTGCCAAAAATTGCAGATTTTCTCTCCAATTCTTCAAATTTTACAGGCTTTCTACCTGCAGTTTGTGCTAACGCTTGAAAACGAAATGTTGACATATGAAAGATTTTAGAATAAAATTCAAATTAATTTGATGCAAAGATATAATTTTTATTTTTCTAAAATCATCATACCCTATATTTTTTAGGGGTAAATTTTAATAATAATTCATTTTGAAGATTTAAACCCTATTCAAATTGCATAAATTCTCATTTTACGATAACAAATATAGTTTTTTACTAAAAAATTAATCCTATAAATAAATATTCAAATTGTATAATGCGCACAATGTATAGGATAAGTACTTTTAAAATTATTAAAAAACCAATGATTTGTTAATTGTGTTAAACATACTATAAGACAAAAATACTATCATTGATTAATGCGTAATTTTAGATAAAATAAATTATAACCATCAAATAAATAATCATGAGCAATAAAAAATTAATCTTAGGAGTTGCAGCAGGAGTTGCAGCCTTGGCAGTTGTCGGAGTTTTAGTAGCAAAGAAAAAATCTAAAAAGAACAAGCTTTCTGCAAAAGCGGAAGAAGCGAAAGACAACTTCAGAAGCAAATTGCAAGACCTAAAGAAAAAAGCAACAAGAGAATTCAATAGCACTTTAGAAGACGGCGAAAATCTTGCTAACAAAGCAAAAGACAGAGCTAACGAATGGGTTTCTAAAGTTGCTAACTAATAGAATGAAGTTTTAGGTCACGAAGAACATGTTGAAAGATTGCCAATAATAAAATGAATCCCGATGAAAACGAAACCGCTACAACCAAATAAAAACACTGAAAACACAAATTCAGCAAGTATTTTGCCTTCAAGAATCAATTTTTCTGACGACGACCAGTTGCCAGAAGTTTTGTTTATTACTTCTTTTCCGCCGAGAGAATGCGGTATTGCCACTTATTCACAAGACTTGATGAAAGCGTTGAACAATCAATATGTGAGTTCATTTTCATTGACGGTCTGCGCTTTAGAAAATGACAACGAAAGACATTTGTATCACGATGAAGAAGTAAAATATACTTTAAATACGTCTGATTCAAAATCATATGATGCGTTATTGAAGTCGATTAATGCTGATGACAATATTAAAGTTGTGGTTTTACAGCATGAATTTGGCTTGTTTGCGGAGGATGTTGCGAGTTTCAATAAATTTATTACTGATCTTCAAAAACCATTATGTGTGGTTTTTCATACTGTTTTACCGAGACCCGATGAAGTTTTTAAGAAAAATGTACAGCATATTTTAGACCGTGCCGATTCTATTATCGTCATGACTAAAAATTCTTCTGACATGCTCATTGAAGATTACCGCGTGGACGAACCGGCAAAAATCAGCGTGATTCCTCATGGAACACATTTGGTTCCTCACAAAGATAAAAATGCACTTAAAATAAAATACGGAGTAAAAGGAAGAAAAATCCTTTCTACTTTCGGATTGTTGAGTTCTGGAAAAAGCATCGAGACGACTCTAGAAGCTTTGCCAACCATCGTAAATAAAAATCCAGATGTGCTCTTCCTTATTATTGGAAAAACGCATCCGGGAGTTGTGATCAATGAAGGTGAGGTTTACAGAGAATCGCTTGAAGCAAAAATCAAGGAACTTAAATTAGAGAACAATGTTCAATTTGTAAATAAATACCTTCCGCTTGAGGAATTGCTAGATTATTTACAATTGACTGACATTTATCTTTTCACTTCAAAAGATCCGAATCAGGCTGTGAGCGGTACTTTCTCTTATGCAATGAGCTGTGGCTGTGCGATTATTTCCACACCGATTCCTCATGCTAAAGAAATGCTTGCCGACGGTTCTGGACTTACTTTTGACTTCGGAAATTCAAAACAATTGTCTGACGCCGTGAATCTTTTGATTTATGATATCGGCTTGCGCAAAAGCATCGTCATGAACGGCTTGCACAAAATCATCCACACGGCTTGGGAAAATTCAGCGGTGGCGCATGCGGTTTTGTTCCAAAAAGTTTCTGGAGACACTATTGAATTGCACTACAGAAATCCGGTTTTGAATTTAGACCATACGAAAAAGATGACCACTGATTTCGGAATCCTGCAGTTTTCTAAATTGAACCGTCCTGATCCGAATTCAGGATACACAATTGATGACAACGCCAGAGCAATGATTGCAATGTGCCAAGATTATAAACTGACACGCGACATTGAAGACTTGAAATACATCAGAATTTATCTAGATTTCATCGCTTTCTGTTTGCAAGACAATGGAAAATTCTTGAATTACGTTGACATTAAACAAAATTTCACAGCTCAAAACAATGCGGTAAATCTTGAAGACAGTTCGGGACGTGCCATTTGGGCTTTAGGATATTTGGTTTCCTTAGCGCCGATTCTCCCTTCTAATTTTGCCAAAAAAGCAGAAGACGTTCTTAGAAAAGCACTAGTTCCAGCGGCCGATTTTCATTCGCCTCGCGCAATGGCTTTCATCATCAAAGGGCTTTATTATTTCAACAGACAGATGAAAGAAGCAGGAAATGAAAACCAAATCAAGGTTTATGCAGATAGATTAACCCAAATGTACCGTCATGAAGCGTCTGACGGCTGGAAATGGTATGAAAGCTACCTGACTTATGCGAACAGTGTTCTGCCAGAAGCCATGCTTTGCGCTTATGCCGTTACAAATGACGAAGAATATAAAGAAATTGCCAAAGAATCTTTTGATTTCTTGCTCTCAAATACGTTTACAGAAAACAGCATCAAGGTGATTTCAAACCGTTCTTGGCATGTAAAAGGACAAGAAAAAAGCTTATATGGAGAACAGCCGATTGACGTGGCCTACACGATTTTGGCTTTAAGAAAATTCCATGATATATTTAAAGAAGAGAAATATTTGAACAAGATGGAAATTGCCTTCAACTGGTTTTTAGGCAACAACCATTTACAGCAAATTATCTATAATCCTTGTACTGGTGGCTGTTTCGACGGACTAGAAGAAACGCATGTCAACTTAAACCAAGGTTCAGAATCAACAGTAAGTTACTTAATGGCGCGCTTGACGATTGCAAAATACTTCGGGAATCCAAACACGATTTATTTCAGAAGCAAGCTAAAAGCAGCAAAGCTATTATTATTGAAAGCATAATTATTAATTCATTTTCAGAGAAGAAGGCTTCGCTAATTTTAGCGGAGCTTTTTTTTGGAAATCCTAAAAGTAAACGCATAAAAAAAGAGACCCGAAAGTCTCTTTTAAAATTTTATTTTGAGTAAATTATTTTGCAGGCTGCAATGTCTTCATATTGCTTTCATTTAAACCATAAGCTTTAACAACCGCTTTATAATCTGAAAGATCTACTGAAGAAGTTCCTCCTTTGTTAGAAAGATATCCAGGGATGATTACAACTCTGAACAACTGGTTACTAATAAAAGCAGGGGTCAGAACAGAGGGGTCAGAATAACCTAGATAAATGTTTATATCATTAATAGTAAAATCAAAATTATAATTTAATTCATGTCCATTGTCAAAATAAATAGTTTGAGGAATTTGCTCCCAAATCGGGTTGCCGTTAAATGAGCCACTTCTTCTATAAACTAAAATCATATCAGAATTAAAAATTTGTGGATCTAACTCAGAAATAATACTATAGTTACCCTGTCCATCGTTAATGAAATTCACATTTCTGATTTCGTAAACTTCTGCAATGGTATCAGTGTCAATTTGATCTGCGGTATCATCGCTGTTGCAAGATTGGAAAGCCGTCATGCCGACTACAGCCAAAAGTAAAAATATTCTTTTCATAATGTATAATTTTTTATTGTTTATAAAGATATTCCAAAAATAAAGCCAAAAAAATTTTTTAAGAGAAATTTCGTAAATTTAATCAAAATTACAATCCTATTATGACTGACAAAAATCTCAAACTTTATATGATAATGCTGGGCGCGACGCCCGCTGGACGAATTACAGAACAGCACGATATTTTTTTTGGAATTGGCACTTCTTTAACTGATTTGCTTCCTGATATGCTTGCTTTTTGGCCTGAAGCTGAGGGCAAAATACATTTGGACAGCTGGCGCGAAGTCACTTCGGTGGACGGCTATTCTATTGAAATTGTTCCAAAGGAAATGCCACTCGAACATCCTGAAAAGTTGTTTTTCTTAAACCTTGGAGGTTATAAAGAAAATGAATTTGAAGAATATCATTATAAAATGCTTGCCGTTTCTGAGACGCTTTCTCTTGCTACAAAGGCTTCCAAGCTGACTGCATTTTACAAACACTATAGTTTTAAGAACGAAACAACCAAAGGCGCTACATCGCATATCGATGAAAAATATGGCGTGGACGTTGATGATGCTTACAATGTGCAGGATATTTTAGCGCCGGCTTATAAAGAAAAATACCAGTTAAAAATCACGCCTTCGTCAGAAATCAGAGAAGATACGCTTCATATAGGATATGTAAAAATCAGCAGTTTAAAGTAATTATTCGTTAGAAATTCGCTTCAGATAATCGCCTAGAAATGACGAAAGATTAATTTTATGCAACTTCGGTCGATGGTTTAAAATCGGCCACTGCGAGAATTCTTCATTCGTAAGGTAAAAATCGAGATTGTTTTTGTGGGCAATTCCTTCGACTTGACGAAAAGGCAGTTTCAGCTTGACTTTGCGCTTGTTTCCTGAGAAGAAATCGTTGCCTTTAAAGTCATACAGAAAATAAACAAACGGATTTTGGATTTTGCTGTAACCGCACAAAACGATGATTCTTTGGTCTTCTAAATAAGTCGCGCCAGTGATTAATCCTTTGACATTAAAAGTAGCCTTCAGCTTGGCGCTATATTTCCCAGCCATTTTCGGAAGGCTGTAAACGCTGGTTTTTCTAGCTTTCCATTGTTTTGTAAAGATAAAAATACTGTCTTTTGAAACAATGAAAGCTTCGCCGTCAAAGTTGGTCTTGTTGCTTTTCATAATGCCAAAATCAGTCTGGTTTTCATACGAAAAATAAATCGTGTCAATAACTGGTTTTTCGGTAAGCAATGATTTCTTTTCTACTTTTAAAATGTGCAGGTCAGTGCTGTTTCCGTTCACATTATTTCCAAAATCACCCACGTAGATAAAATCTTTGTCTTGCGAAATCTCTTCCCAGTCGCGGTTTTTGGCATTTTTTAATTCGTATGATTTTACAATTTTGCCCGAAGATGTGTCTAGCGCATGCAGGCGCGTGTCAGTATCATCGTTCATCGTCCAAAATCTATTGTCATAATAAAGAAGCCCGGAAGTTTCCTGAATTTTAGGTTCCAAGACCTTTGAAAAAAGCGGTTTTATTTTTTTCTTTTTATAAACACAGCTTCCGTCATTGACTGTTGCTTGTGGATTGTAATTTTTTGAAAGCGAATCAGTGCAACCCGAAATCTGAGCCACTATTTTAAAGGAAATAAAGAAAAGGAAAATATAGGCAAATCGCATCATTGGCGGTGTTTCATACAAATTTAGAAAAAAACAAAGAAGTCGCTCCGTTTCAAGAAGCTAAGCATAAAACTTTATACTTCCTTTAACATCCATTAACACTTGAAAACGAACACTTATACGTAATTTAGACATTGAGAAAAATTACAGAGAATACCAAAATATTACATTATGAACAAACTAGGCCCGATCATTATTATTGAGGACGATAAGGATGACCAGGAAATTTTAGCCGAAATTTTCAAAAAACTAAATTATGAAAACAAAATACTCTTTTTTCACGACGGATTCAAAGCGCTCGATTATCTTTTAAACGCTACCGAACAGCCGTTCTTGATACTTTCTGACATTAACATGCCGTTGATTTCAGGGTTTGAACTGCGCGAAAAAGTGTATCAAAATACTGACCTTCGACTGAAATGCATTCCTTATCTGTTTTTTACTACAGCGACTTCGCAGAAAGCTTTGCTGGAAGCCTATTCGATGTCAATTCAAGGTTTTTTTGTAAAGCCCACAAACTTTCAGGAACTTGAGAAAACAATGCGAAAAATTGTAGAATATTGGCGGGAATGCGTTTCGCCAGACGCTGTATATTATTAAAAAAAAATCCATCTTTTCGGGTTACAAAAAAGATGGATTTTTTTTATGGCTTGAAGTTTTATTTTCTGATCACTTTCAAGACTTGGCGGTCGCTTCCAGAAATTACCTCCACCATGTAAGCGCCTGAAGAAAGCGATTCAAGATTCAATTGCGCTTCATTTGAATTGAATTTTTGAGTCATTACTTTTTGTCCCAATAAATTCAAAACTGAAACCTGGTCGATTGTTTCTTTTGCTGAAACCGTCATCACATTGTTCACAGGATTTGGATAAATAAGCACTTTCTTAGCACTGAATTCTCCCACAGACAATGGCGCTTGCGATACATTAAAAGTAAAAGTGGTATCAAAAAAATACCAATAATCATCCCATGCAAAATAATAAGTAGCTCCGGCAACAGGCGTGAAAGTAACTTCAGAAGTGTAATTATCATTATCTGGATCAAAATCGTCACTGAAACCCACGCAGGCCAAAGCACCGCAAGTTCCAGAGTAAACGTGTAGTCTAGTGTCCACAAATTCTGCAAGATTTTCAGGAAGACTTGCTGTAATCGTCACCGGCTGCGCAGAAGTTGCCGTGTAAGAATACCAATCAGCGGCAAAAGGTGCATCTTCTTCATCTGAACAGTCTGGCGTTGGAAGCTGGGTTCCTGTAATACCTGTGTTTGTGTAAGTTCCAGTGGTTACTGAAAGCGCAGTTGCGCACGTGGATTGCCCAAAATTAAGCATTGGCAACATCAATAATAATAGCGAAGTAATTTTTTTCATAAGTTTATAATTTTATTCTTACGAATTTAGTTATTTTAAAATGATTAGAAAGCTATTTGGCACAAATTTCTAGTTAAATCGTAACAAATAAATTTACATCCAAAAGAAAAACATTTCATTATCTTTATCAAAACAAAAACAATAAACATGGATTTTAAACAAAAAATGCTTCGCGACGATGCCTTGAAAGGAAAAGTAATCGTTGTTACCGGTGGCGGAAGTGGCCTTGGAAAAGCAATGACGAAATATTTTCTAGAGCTTGGAGCAAAGGTTGCCATCACTTCAAGAGATTTAGAAAAACTAAGAACGACTGCCGAAGAACTAGAAAAAGAAACTGGTGGCGAATGTCTGGCCGTTTCTTGCGATGTGCGTTTTTATGAGCAAGTTGAAATCATGCGCGACGAAGTGATCAAAAAGTTCGGAAAAGTAGATGTTTTATTGAACAATGCTGCCGGAAATTTCATTTCACCTACAGAAAGATTGTCGGCAAATGCTTTTGACACCATCATTGACATTGTATTAAAAGGCTCAAAAAACTGCACGCTTGCGTTTGGAAAACATTGGATTGATACAAAACAAGAAACGTCCACCATCTTAAATATCGTTACTACTTATGCTTGGACGGGTTCTGCGTATGTAGTTCCGTCAGCGACCGCAAAAGCTGGAGTTTTGGCAATGACGCGTAGCCTTGCGGTGGAATGGGCAAAATACGGAATTCGTTCTAATGCGATTGCGCCAGGGCCGTTTCCAACCAAAGGCGCATGGGACAGATTATTGCCTGGCGATCTTGCGGAGAAATTTGACATGGCAAAGAAAGTGCCTTTAAAAAGAGTTGGCGATCATCAAGAATTGGCCAATTTAGCAGCTTATTTGGTTTCTGATTTTTCTGCTTATGTGAACGGCGAAGTCATTACAATTGACGGTGGCGAATGGTTAAAGGGTGCGGGACAGTTCAATATTTTAGAAGCGATTCCTGAAGAAATGTGGGACCAATTAGAAGCAATGATTAAAGCAAAAAAGAACAAATAAGAAGAAATTTTTACAATAAATATTCACCTGTAACTTATTATTTTAAAAAGGATTATGCGCAGATAATGATTTATTAACGTATAATCCTTATCGTTTTTATTTAGACTTAATATAAATTGACTTATATTTGCAGCCAATTATAAAACTCTAAACACAACGATTATGAAAAAAACTCTACTTACTGCGGGTTTATTCTGCCTTTCATTAATAGCAAACGCACAATGTACGGCTGTTACAAATTTCAATGAAACATTCGCAAATTTCACAAATGGAGCTTTACCACAAAACTGCTGGACAGGAAGTACCGGAAGCCCAAAATTATTGGTTGCCGCTTCTGGTGCAGACAAAGCGCTTCAGTTGTATGCTTTCATGACTCCGACTGTTCCATTTTATGTAGTAAGCCCAGAGCTTACTTCGATTGATGGAAATAACAAAATTTCATTTGTTTCACAATATGTTACGGGTTCTGCAGCTGGCGGCATTATGACTATCCAAGTAGGAACACTAGCAACTGCTACTGATTACACCTCATTTCAAGTGATTGCTACACAAACAGTTTCTGCAACAAACCCTTCTTTTTCAACAGTTGTACCAGCTTCAGCTCACAAATTTGTTGCTTTTAAAGTTGTTGCAGATTTAGCTCACACTGTTGCAACTATTGACAATATTGTTTATGAACCGAATCTTAGCGTTGGAAAATCTGAAATAAATACTTTTGACGTTTATCCAAATCCATCAGTTGACAGAAACGTTACAATTTCTTACAACAATGATGTGGTTGCAAGCGAGAAAAATTCTGTAGCCGTTTACAATTTGGCTGGTGCAAAAGTTTTTGAAACTATTATGCAAGAAAACACACAAACATTAAACCTTTCAGAATTGGCTTCAGGAATTTATATCTTGAAAGTGCAATCTGGAAGCAACGTTGCTACTAAAAAACTTGTATTGAAATAATAGCATTTTGGTCAAAAAAGACTAAAAATATACATTAAAGCCGGAAGAAATCTTTCGGCTTTTTTATTATCTATCCTATTTCATATTGTTAACAAAATAGATTTTCAAAACCCATAAATAATTGTATTTTTACGGTTCAAAATTTTAGAAATTAAATGGGCAAAATCATTGCTATTGCAAATCAAAAAGGCGGCGTTGGAAAAACAACAACGTCGGTAAATCTAGCGGCTTCTTTGGGAGTTTTAGAAAAAAAAGTTTTATTGATAGATGCTGACCCACAGGCAAATGCCAGTTCGGGATTGGGCATTGACATAGAAAATATTGAAATCGGGACATATCAAATCGTTGAACACAGCCATAAACCAGAAGAAGCAATTATTCAATGTACAGCTCCAAATGTTGATGTAATTCCTGCTCATATTGACTTGGTTGCCATTGAAATCGAATTAGTTGACAAAGAAAACCGCGAGTACATGCTGAAACAAGCTTTGGAAAGTGTGAAAGATAAATATGATTATATTTTAATCGACTGCGCGCCCTCATTGGGTCTTTTGACTTTAAATGCTTTGACTGCGGCTGATTCTGTGATTATTCCAATTCAGTGCGAATATTTTGCATTAGAAGGATTAGGAAAATTGCTAAATACAATAAAAAGCGTTCAGAAAATTCACAATCCAGATTTAGATATCGAAGGATTGCTTTTAACGATGTATGATTCTCGTCTTCGCCTTTCAAATCAAGTTGTTGAAGAGGTTCAGAAGCACTTTCACGATATGGTTTTTGAAACTATCATCCAAAGAAATGTAAAGCTGAGCGAGGCACCGAGTTTTGGCGAAAGCATCATTAATTATGACGCAACAAGCAAAGGTGCAACGAATTACATTCACCTTGCAGAAGAAATCATTAAAAAAAATACGAAATAGATTATAATGACAAAAGCGATTAAAAAACAAGCATTGGGAAGAGGCTTATCTGCCTTATTGAAAGATCCTGAAAACGACATCAAGTCGGTTGAGGACAAAAATGCAGATAAGGTTGTGGGCAATATTATAGAGCTTGAACTTGATGCTATTGAGATAAATCCGTTTCAGCCAAGAACCAATTTCAATGAAGAATCACTTCAGGAATTGGCAACTTCGATTAAAGAATTAGGCGTAATTCAGCCGATTACGGTTAGAAAATTAGAATTCAATAAGTTCCAATTGATTTCTGGGGAAAGAAGGCTTCGTGCTTCAAGGTTAGCAGGACTGACTTCGGTTCCGGCTTACATCAGAATTGCGAATGACAATGAATCATTAGTTATGGCATTGGTGGAAAATATCCAGCGTCATGATTTAGATCCCATTGAAATCGCTCTTTCTTACCAAAGATTGATGGACGAAATTCAGCTGACGCAAGAGCAGATGAGTGACCGAGTTGGAAAAAAACGTTCTACGATTGCCAATTATTTACGACTTTTAAAGCTTGATCCGATTATCCAAACCGGAATTCGCGATGGATTTATCAGCATGGGCCACGGACGCGCGATTATTACAATTGAAGATTTAGATGTTCAGACTGATATTTACCAAAAAATCGTGAGCCAGAATCTATCGGTTCGCGATACTGAAAGTTTGGTTAAAAACTACCAAGAAAGCTTAAAACCTGCGCCACCAAAACCGGCAAAAGGAACTGCCTTTGACATTGACGAATCAGAAAAAAAAGCAATCGGAAGCTACTTTGGCACTAAAGTGGATGTAAAAGTTGCCGGAAATGGAAAAGGAAAAATTACGATTCCATTTCATTCTGAGGAAGATTTTAACCGAATTATAAAATTAATCAAAGGTTAGTGAAGAAGATTTTAATCCTTTTTTCGTTATTCTTTTTTTTGGGAAATCATTGCGCATTTGCCCAAGACGAATTGAATATCGTTGTTCAAGACAGCGTCAGAGGCGATGAAATAAACCCGATTGCTCCGGCAAAAGCGGCGTTTTATTCTGCCATTCTTCCTGGACTTGGGCAAGCTTACAATAAAAAATATTGGAAAATTCCGATTGTTTATGCCGCTTTGGGAACAGGAATTGGGATTTATGCTTACAACAATAAAAATTACCATACTTACAGAGACGAATACAAGCGCCGTTTGGCTGGAGGACTTCGTGAAGATAGTGACAAGTATGGCTATTTAAGCGACGCACAGCTGATTTCTGCTCAAAAGCAATTTCAAAAAAACCGAGATTTGTCGATGATGATTACCGTTGGACTTTATATTTTAAATATCGTAGAAGCTAACGTTGACGCGCATTTGATGCAGTTTAACGTCAATGAAAATCTTTCGCTTCGACCAGATCTTTATCAAAATGACTTGAACAACAAGCAGAATCTCGGACTTACATTAAACTTCAATTTTTAAGAATTTACAATGAAAATAGCGCTGTTAGGATATGGCAAGATGGGAAAAGTGATTGAAAGAATCGCTCTTGAAAGAGGCCATGAAATTGTCATGAGAAAATCAGGAAAAGACACATTCGAAGGACTTGAAAATGCTAATGTGGCCATTGATTTTAGTATTCCTGATGCTGCAGTTACCAATATTTCAACTTGCTTAAATTCAAATATGCCAGTGATTTCAGGCACAACCGGATGGCTGGATAATTATGACAAAATGGTTTCATTGTGCGAAGAAAAGAGTGGTGCCTTTATTTATGGTTCCAATTTTAGCCTTGGCGTAAATATTTTCTTTGAATTGAATGATCATTTGGCAAAAATCATGGCAAGATTCGACCAATACAAAGTCGCTATGGAAGAAATCCATCATACGCAGAAATTAGATGCTCCAAGCGGTACTGCAATTACTTTGGCGAAAGGAATTATCGACAATTCAGATTATTCGAGCTGGGCTTTAGAAAATGCAAAAGATGATGAAATTTTGATTGACGCAAAAAGAATTGAAAACGTTCCGGGAACGCACACCGTTGTTTATAATTCTGAAGTTGATGCTATTGAAATCAAGCATACAGCTCACAACCGCGAAGGATTTGCCTTAGGAGCCGTGATCGCTGCAGAATGGATTCAAGACAAAAAAGGCGTATTCACGATGAAAGATGTTCTCGAATTAAAGTAACAATTTTCAAAAAGCTAGACATATACATTATAAAAAAATAAAAAGATGACAATTACAGAATGGTTTATATTTTTTCTGATCATGCAAATCGTGCATTTTGCCGGAACTTGGAAATTGTATCAAAAAGCAGGAAGAAAACCTTGGGAAGCTGCGGTTCCGATTTATAATGCGATTATTTTGATGCAGATCATCAACCGCCCGAAATGGTGGGTGATTTTGCTTTTTGTACCTATTGTGAATCTGATTATGTTTCCAGTAATTTGGGTAGAAACCTTGAGAAGTTTTGGAAAAAACTCTACTGTTGATACTATTTTAGGAATTGCCACACTCGGACTCTATATTTATTATGTAAATTATACGCAAGATGTAACATACATTGAAAACAGAAGCTTGCATCCAGCAAATAAAGGCGCCGACACGGTAAGTTCTCTATTATTTGCAATTGTTGTGGCGACTTTGGTGCACACTTATGTAATGCAACCGTTTACAATTCCTACAGGATCTTTGGAAAAAACACTTTTGGTTGGCGATTTTTTATTTGTAAGTAAAAACCATTTTGGCGCAAGAACTCCAATGACGACTGTGGCGATGCCTATGGTTCACGACACGATTCCATTGATTAATAAAAAATCTTATTTGAACAAACCACAGCTTCCTTATTTCAGGTTTCCTGCGTTTGAAAAAGTAGAAAAAAATGACATTGTAGTTTTTAACTGGCCAACAGATACCGTTTTAGATTTCAAAGGAACGTACTCAACAGGAATCAGAAAACCGATTGACAAGAAAACAAATTACGTAAAAAGATGCGTTGGAACTCCGGGCGACAGCTTGTCTTTTGTAGATGGAATTGCTACAATTAACGGAAAAGAATTAAAGCTTTCTGACAGAGCGAAAGTGCAGTATTCTTATGAACTTGCCACTGTTGGAGGAAGCATGCTTGATCCAAATTATTTGATAAAAGACTTGAAAATCTATCCAAATGATATTGGTTATAACAATCAAAATAACACCTATTTCTTTGTTTCCTTAACTAATGAAAATGCAGAAATTCTGAAAAAGAATCCATTAGTTCAAAGTGTGAAAAAGCTGATTTCTAAAAAAGGTGAAAATCCAGATTTGAGAATTTTTCCACATACAAAAAACTGGAACCAAGATAATTTAGGTCCGATTTATATTCCTGAAGCTGGAAAAACAGTGAAGTTAGACAAAGAAACTTTGCCGTTTTATAAGCTGATTATTCAAGAATATGAGCACAACGACTTAAAAGTAAATGGCGATGAAATCAGAATTAATGACAAAGTTGTAAATTCTTATACTTTCAAGCAAGACTATTACTATATGGTTGGTGACAACCGCCATAACTCTTTAGACAGCCGTTATTGGGGATTTGTTCCGGCAGATCACATCGTTGGAAAACCTGTTTTTATTTGGATGAGCTTAGACCCTACAGTTCCTTGGTCAAAAGCATTTGACAAAATCAGATGGGAAAGATTGTTCACGACTGTTGGCGGTGATGGCGAGCCGGTATCTTATTTCTTAGTTTTCGTAATTCTTTTAGGAGGTTATCTTATCGCTGATTTTGTGATCAAAAGAAGAAAAAGAAAAGCGTCTAAATATTAATATTTAAGCATGAATATTTTAATTCATCCAACTTATTTTCCATCGATAAGCCAGTTTGCCGCGATGGTTCAGGCCGAATCGATTACGTTTGAAATGGAAGATAATTTTCAAAAGCAGACCAATCGAAACAGAATGTATATTTATAGTCCAAATGGCTTGCAATTGCTAAATATTCCGGTAAAGCATTCATTGGTTGGAAGACATCAAAAGACAAAAGATGTTCAAATTGAGGACGCTTTTGACTGGCAGAAACAGCATTTTAAATCGCTCGAAGCCGCTTACAGAACGTCTCCTTTTTTTGAATATTTTGAAGACGACCTCGCTCCTATTTTTCAAAAGAAACACAAATTTCTAATGGATTTGAATTTTGAAGCAATGGAAATCGTAGCTTCTTGCCTTGGATTCAAATTTGACTATAAAAAAATGGCAGAATACTTTCACGAAGCTCGTGATTTTTCTGATTTCAGGCCCTTAGCAAATGGAAAAAAAGATACGTATGAATTTGAATCTTATACTCAGGTTTTTGAAGAAAAACATGGCTATTTGAACAATCTTAGCATTCTCGATTTACTTTTCAACGAAGGAAGATATGCAATGGATTACCTGAAAAAGCAAGTTCTTTAGTATTGTTCATCTAAGAAATCACAAAAAAATACTCAAAATAGGAAGAATAAATCGTCGGGCTCATAACCCGAAGGTTGAATTTAAAACTAATTTTCAATTGCCAATCTAGTCATTATCGGAAAATGGTCTGAATTTATAAAGTCAGGAAAATTTTCGAAGTTTTTGACTTTCATTTTCTTATCAGCAAAAATATAATCGATTCTCGCCGGATAATAATTGAAATTATAAGACTTTCCAAAGCCTGAACCTGCCTCTTCAAAAGTATCGTTTAAATTACCGCGGATGCTTCGATATACAAAGGAAAAAGCGCTGTTGTTCATATCGCCACAGATAATTTCTGGCAATGTGCTGTTCTTTTTATGATTCATGATAATCTCGGCCTGCTCCTGCTGTTCTTTAAAAGCTTCACTCATTCTTCGGATTATCTTCTTTGATTTCTGCTCGCTGATTCCGTTGATGTCTTCATTTATCTCATGAACGTCGGGCGTAATTTTTATCGATTGAAGATGAATGTTGTAAACTCTGATTGTATCGGTGCCGCGTTTTATATCGGCGTAAATCGCATTGTTATTGGAACCAGGAAATACAATATCACCTTTTCCGACAATTGGGAATTTAGAAAAAATTGCTTGTCCCGTAAGTGTTTTTTCGCCTTTCATAAGCACATATTTATGCTTGTAGGCACGAAGATTTATCTTGCCTTCAGAATATTCCTGAATGCACAAAATATCTGGGTTTTTGTCATTTATAAACTCTGCAATTGTTTCTGGCACATCGTCACGCGGAATCCATTTGTATAAATTCAGCAATCGGACATTATAACTCATTACCGTAAAATCGTTGTCAGTGGCAGAAAGATTTGTTTCAGAAAACTTGTAAAATTTATTGATGAACGTAATTCCCATCAGCAAAACTAGCGAAGAAAGCAGGATTTGGCGTTTCATCTGAATTCCCCAATAGATGAAAAACAGCAGATTAAAAATCAGCATCAACGGCAAAACGAGCGTCAGAACCGATAAAAAAGGAAACAATTTAGGCGCCAGAAATGGTAAAATATAAGCAAGAAAAGTCAGTACAGTCAAAACTATATTGAGAAAAAACATTACTTTATTGAACCACGAAAGGTTTTTCATATCCTGATTTTGGGTAAACTTACAAATTTATTTTCCCGCTTTAAAAAGAAATTCTTTTTCTTCCTTCGTAAGGCTGTCATAACCTGACTGGCTGATTTTATCTAAAATTTCATCAATCTGTTGCTGGGTTTTATCTTTAGTCACAATTTTGCTCACGGATTTCTGCTGTGGCTTGATCGGATTTCGATGTACTTTTTTAAACGGAGTTCCTTTTTTAGGTTTAAAAATATTTGCAAAGAAATCAATGACTTTTGTAATAATCAGGCTTACATCAGTACCATTTTGCAATAGTCTAATATAAGCAAAACCGAAGAAAGCGCCACCCAAATGTGCAATATGACCGCCCATATTATCCTTTGGAAGCTGGATCAGATCTAAAATCAAAAAAACTGCCGCAATGTGCCAAAGCTTCACGTTTCCGATCAGCAGAAGTCGTAACTGATACATCGGCGCATAAGTTGCAGACGCTATCATTATCGCCATAATTGCGGCCGAAGCGCCGATTAAGGGCGCTATAATTCCGAGCAAGAAAAATGTCCCGACAAAAATTAGAGCTGCAAAAATCGTCGCTAAAATATATAATCCCAAGAATTGTTTTTGCGTAAAAAATGTCAGAAACAATCGGGAGGCAAAGTTTAAAATTAATAGGTTGAAAACCAGATGCCAAAAATCGGCATGCAGAAAAGCATAGGTAATCAACGTCCAAGGCTTGTAAATTAAGTCAGAAGGAAGTGAAGAAAGTTGCAGCCAACGTAAAACAGTTGCAAATATTTCTGGCGCGAAAGCACGAAGCAACATTAGTACAATTCCAATTCCGATATTCCAAAAAATAAGCTGCATGGCAATGCCACCGCTTTTATATTGCAATTTTAAGTCATCAATAATTCCCATAAAATCAAAAGATTAATTCCAGCGATTGTTGTTGAATTGGTTTTTCTTCCAGTACCACATCATCAAAAATCCAATGATTGCGCCACCGATGTGGGCGAAATGCGCAACTCCCCCGCCACCGCCAAAAATCGATTTCCCACTAACGCCTAAAAATAAATCAAGTGCTAGCAAACCAGGAACGAAATATTTCGCCTTTACAGGAACAGGAATAAAAAGCATCATTAATTCTGCATTTGGAAACATAAAAGCAAAAGCAACAAGCAAGCCATAAATTGCCCCTGAAGCTCCCACCATTGGCGTTTGGTTCAACATTGCAGCCTCAAACAGACTTTTGATATTTGTCTCATTTGCCAGATTAACTTTTCCAACATTTTGTAATATTGGCTCTAAACCTTTTAAAAACAAATCAGATCTATAATTAATTCCATCTGAGAAATTAATATTTAAAATTTGGTGAAGTGTAGTATCTGTAAGTTCTAAATCTGATGCTGCTTTCAGAGCGCTTTCCAATTCCAAATAATTTACACCTAATTGCAATAAAGCCGCACCTAATCCGCAGGAAATATAAAAAAAGATAAACTTTTTCGCACCCCAAAAGTGTTCCAAAGCGCTTCCAAAAGAATACAACGCAAACATATTGAAAAAAATGTGCATGATATTTCCATGCATAAACATATGTGTAACCAATTGCCAAAGTCCAAAATCGTCACTTTTTGGATAGTGAAGGGCTAAATAACTATATGCTTCCTCATGAGGTATCAATTGCGAACCAATAAAAAATATTACGTTAATAATCAGCAACTGCTTGACTACTGGAGTGATGTTCATCATACGGCAAATTTTTTGTCAAGATCTTCAACACGCATGGTGATGAAGGTCGGTTTATGAAAAGGCGAAACATTTGGCTCTTTGCAGGCAAAAAGTCCGTTTAAGAGATTTTCCTGTTCCTTTTCGGTTAAATAGGTTCCGGTTTTCACGGCAAGGCTTTTGGCCATTGATTTTGCAATCGAATCATTCTGGCTGAAACTGCTTTCTGGAATTCCGTCTTGAAGATCACTCAACAACTGTTCCAATAAAATCGAAACTTCGCTTTCTGACACATTGACGGGAAGTCCTGATATCACAACGCTGTCATCATTTATTTCTTCAAAAACAAAGCCAGTATTCACTAAAGAAAGCTGCAATTCTACAATCAGATTGATTTCTGAAGAAGAAAAATATAAATTTAAAGGAAACAATAACTGCTGGCTCGAAGCTTGGTGAACCGTCATATTGGTCAAAAATTGCTCATACAAAACACGCTGGTGCGCACGCTGCTGGTCAATAATTACCATCCCTGATTTTATTGGACTGACGATATATTTTTTGTGAATTTGATATGTTCTATGAACCGCTTCCTCAATTTCTTTGTCATTAAAAAGCGAACCTGTCACTTCCTCTGATTCAAATTCAATATCTTCAATCGGCATGATGGTTTCCACTTCCTGCTTTAATCCTACATATAAACCTTCCCAGCTTGCAGTTTCAGGTTTTTTCGTATAATTGTAGCTTGAAGCATTCGAACTGTAACTAGAACTTCCGCTTCCGTAAGATTTTGCTGGTGATGGATTTCCAAACGGATTAAAATTTGCATCTACCTGAATCAAAGGCATAGAAGCTTCTTTTCCCTCGTAATCATATGGCGTATCTAAATTGGCATCGCGGTCAAAATCCAAAACCGGAGCCACATTAAATTGTCCCAAACTATGTTTTATTGAAGACCTTAAAATAGCATATAAAGCGTGCTCATCATCAAATTTTATTTCGGTTTTTGTCGGATGGATGTTAATATCGATTGTATTTGGAGGCACATTCAAGTAAATGAAATAACTCGGCTGCGAACCGTCTTTCAGCAAACCTTCATAAGCCGCCATGATGGCATGATGCAGGTAACCGCTTTTTATGAATCGGTCATTTACGAAGAAAAACTGCTCTCCCCTATTTTTTTTGGCAAATTCAGGCTTGCTTACAAATCCTTGGATTCCTACAATTTCTGTACTTTCTTGAATCGGAACCAATTTTTCATTCGTCTTTCCAGAAAAAACATTTACAATTCTCTGGCGAAAATTTGATGCTGGAAGATTAAACATTTCACTTCCGTTATGGTACATCGTAAAATGAATATTTGGATGCGCCAAAGCAACCCGCTGGAATTCATCCACGATATGGCGGCTTTCAACAGTATCAGATTTCAAGAAATTTCTTCGCGCCGGAATATTAAAAAATAGATTTTTTACTGAAAAAGAAGTGCCTTTTGGCAAAACAGCCACTTCCTGCGAAACAAATTTGCTTCCTTCAATAATTAGATGGGTTCCAAGCTCATCTTGATCTTGGCGTGTTTTCATTTCCACATGCGCAATCGCCGCAATCGAAGCCAGTGCTTCACCACGGAAACCTTTGGTATGCAGAGAAAACAAATCTTCTGCCAAGCGAATTTTTGAAGTGGCATGGCGCTCAAAGCACAAACGCGAATCGGTTACGCTCATTCCAAGTCCGTTATCGATTACTTGAACCAGCGATTTTCCGGCGTCTTTAATGATTAATTTTATATCTGTAGCTTTGGCATCGACCGCATTTTCAAGAAGTTCTTTTACTACAGAAGCTGGCCGCTGAACGACTTCTCCCGCAGCAATTTGATTGGCAACGTGGTCAGGAAGCAATTGAATTATACTGGACATTCTATGAATTTTATTAGAGCCGCTCCGGTCGGCTAAGCCTCGGGTAGGACTTTCAAAGTTACGCAATAAAAGCTAAAATTTGAAAGTTTGGTTTTATGAAAATCAGAAAGTTTTACACATAAAAAAACCTATTTCTTCTAACGGAAATAGGTTTTAAAGAGTTGAAAAAATTATTTTTTTATAAGGAAGACTGCTGTCTTAAATAACCCATTTTAATTGCTGCGATAGCCGCTTCGGTCCCTTTATTCCCGTGAATGCCGCCACTTCTGTCAATAGACTGCTGTTCATTATTATCTGTCAATACGCAGAAAATCACCGGAACATCCGTCTGGATATTCAAGTCTTTGATTCCTTGCGTCACGCCTTCGCACACGAAATCGAAATGTTTTGTCTCGCCCTGAATCACACAGCCAATCACTATAACGACATCTACTTTTTGAGTATCAATCATTCTTTTTGCGCCATAAACCAGTTCAAAACTTCCAGGAACATTCCATCTCACGATATTTTCAGGAAGCGCGTCGCAATCTAGGAGCGCTTTCTCTGCTCCAGAAAAAAGACCTTCGGTAATTTTGTCATTCCATTCAGAAACAACAATCCCAAACCGAAAATCTTTCGCGCTTGGGATTGTGTTTTTATCGTATTCTGATAAATTTTTATTTGCTGTAGCCATTAAATTTTGGTTTCAGATTTCAGATTTCCAGAAATTAAACTGAAAATTAAAATCTAATTATTGTGCTAAACCGATTAATGCGTCAATATTTTGGTATTCTGGTGCAGTTTCATATTTCTCTTTAATTTCAGTGAAATATTTCAAAGCATCTTCTTTTTGTTTCAAAACTAAAGCAGTTTGTCCAGCTTTCAATAAGAAACGTGGCGTTGTCACTTCATTTTCATTAGATTTAGCCGCTTTTTCATAATATTCTAAAGCTTCTTTTGGCTGGTTCAATTGAGAAAATGCATCACCGATTGCTCCTTTTGCAATTGCAGCAATAATCGCATCTTCAGATTTGAATTTTTCTAAATATTCAATTGCTTCTTTGTATTTTTTAGTGTTCAACAAAGCAATACCAGCATTGTAGTTTGCAATGTTTCCTGCATCAGTTCCTGAATAGTCTTCAGCAATTTTGATGAAGCCTAATTTTCCTTCAGCACCTTTTAAAGAAAGCGCATAAAGTGAATCGCTAACTTTTGCATCTGTTGCGTCTGTAGCCTGCTGAAAGTGCTGTTGCGCTTGAAACATATCATCAGCAGCAGTATTTTCTTTTGGCTCAACAACAAATTTGCTATATCCTAAATATCCAAGCGCTGCCACGGCAATCACTCCGATAAAGATGAAAATTCCTTTTTGATTTCTTGCAACCCATTCTTCGGTTCTTGAAGCACCTTCATCCAAAGAATTGAAAACGCCAGCGGTCGTACTGTCTTTTTCTGAGATAGCATCAATTGGGTCTTGTTCGAATTCGTTTTCTTCTTGTGGTTTTGGAGCTTTATATCCTCTTTTATTATACGTTGCCATTAATTTTTAATTTAGTGAGGTGCAAAAATAAAATTTTTATTCAAATGTAAAAGATGTTTTTGTCGTTATTTTTCAATAATTTGCACACTCTTAAAAAAAGTAGCCCAAAAAATTCAAAGTTCTCACTATCAGCTGGCATTTGCAGATGTATTTAAAAAAAATTTCCTTATTCAATTATAAAAACTTTTCGGAAGCCAATTTCGAATTTGACAGCAAAATCAATTGTTTTGTTGGAAAAAACGGTATTGGAAAAACGAATGTGCTTGATGCAATCTATCATTTGGCCTACGGAAAAAGCTATTTTAACCCGTTGGCGGTTCAGAATATAAAGCACAATGAAGAGTTTTTTGTAATCGACGGTGAATTTGAAAAAGACAGCCGAAGCGAACAGATTGTCTGCAGCCTGAAAAAAGGCCAGAAAAAAATCTTGAAGCGAAACGCAAAACAGTATGATAAATTTTCTGACCATATCGGCTTTATTCCTTTAGTGATTATTTCGCCTGCAGACAGAGATTTGATTGTGGAAGGAAGCGAAACCAGACGCAAATTTATTGATTCGGTAATTTCTCAGCTGGATGCCAATTACCTTCAGAAACTAATTCAGTACCAAAAAATCATCAGCCAAAGAAATGCGCTTTTGAAATATTTTGCCATCAATCATGTTTTTGAAAAAGACACCTTACTTATATATAATGAGCAGCTTCATGAACTGGGAAAGGCGATTTTTGAAAAAAGAAAAGATTTTCTAGAAAATTTTCTTCCAATTTTCAACAAGCACCACCAAGCCATTACGGGCAATGCAGAAACTGTTCAAGTCGTCTATGACAGCCAGTTACACGAAAAAGAGCTGTTTTTATTGCTAGAAGAGAGTTTAGCAAAAGATCGCATTTTGCAATATACCAGCGCAGGAATCCATAAAGACGACTTGTCTTTTGAAATTGACCACCATCCTATTAAAAAATTTGGCTCCCAAGGCCAACAGAAATCTTTCTTGATTGCCCTGAAATTGGCACAATTCGAATTTGTAAAACAGAAAAGCAAGCAAAATCCGATTCTGTTATTCGATGATATTTTTGATAAATTAGACGAAACTCGTGTTGGTAAAATAATCCAGATGGTTAATGATGATAACTTTGGCCAAATGTTTATTTCTGACACACATCCTGAGAGAACAGAAGCGATTATAAAATCTACACATCAAAGTTATAAGATTTTCAACCTTTAAATTACTTGTTGCTTTTACAACAAAAAATATTTTTTTTGATTGACAATTTGCGAATTGTTAAAAATTGAAGTTGTTGTTGCGGTTTATTCTTTTTTCTTACATTTGATCATAATTCTCATAAAATTTACCACAAAAGCTTTCTATTAAGTTAAGAGTGCAGTGTTTATGCTTTCGTTTTAATTCAGCAATTTTTATTGTTGCGAAATGCATTTTAATTAAAAAATCTAATAAAATGCTTGCATCTTTCAAATACCGAAAACTCATCCATCTGTTGCTATTTTTATTTGTTTTAGTGTTTCAGATTGTAATTTTCACAATTTGGTACAATCAAAACAACAATGAAAATGAGCTTCAAGAATCTTTTGAAAAAACAAGCAAGCAAAATCTGATATTCAGATATTCGAGCGAAGTCACCAAAAATTATTTCAACGCCGAGAATTTCTTCATGGAATACCTTCATGATTATACGCCTAAATCACTCGTCGATTATAGAAATTCATTGTTGCAGATGAGCATGAATCTTGATAGTTTAAATAATTTAGTCACAATTGACAGCGAGTTTTCAAAGAATATTTCTATAAAAAAAAGCAAGGAAGAAGAGATCATAAGATTAAGAAAAGAACTAGATTCATTAATAAAAGACAGAATTCTACCCTTTTCAGAAAAAACTTCTGATGTTTTTCAATTGCGCAATTATGATTATAAAAGCGTACTAAATTCCATAGAATATGACACAATCCAATCTAAAGATTCAGTTGCAAGAAAAGGTTTTTTTACAAGAATTGGAAACGCTGTCTCAGGAAAAGTAGATATCCAAAAAGAGAAGTTACAGCTGTCTATGAAAATGTCTTATGGCAATACTGAAAAAACAGGAACACCTGAAGAACAGATGTTTAACATTTTCAAAAGCACTACAAATCACTATCAAAGAGAATTTGGATCCCTAAGAAATACCTACTCTAATTTGCGCGAAATTGACCGCGAATTGATGATTATCAATAAAAAAATATTGAGAAACAGCCAAGATGTGATTTTGCTTTATAACGAGTCGGTTCAAACCAATAATAGAAAACAGTTTGAAGACGCGCTGGTGAATTTAAAAAGCAAAAGAAACCTGATTATTATTTTACTTTCCTCAATGGGAATCTGCACGTTGTTACTTTTGACTTATTCCATTTATTCTTATATATATGAGAAAGATTTAGCGTTGTCAAAAGAAGAAGCCGAGAAAAACCTCGAATTTAAGAACAGAATTATCGGAATGCTGAGCCATGAAATGCGATCACCGCTGAATATTATTTCGAATATCACGCATAAATTAAAAAATCTGAGGCAAGATCCGACCGAAAATGAAGAGATAAACCTGTTGCATTTTACCTCAAATTCGCTTCAAATTACTGTCAATCAAATTTTAGATTTTTTCAAGAATGAAAACGGAAAACTGATTCCATATAATTCAAAAATTAATTTAAAGGATGAGATCGAGTCAATTTTGAGCGCGCTGAAATCGCTCGCCGATGTAAAAAAAATTGACTTGATTTCAAATATCGACAACTCGCTCGACGATGAAATTTGGGCCGATAAAGGAAAAGTGCACCAGCTTTTTTACAATATTATTGGAAATGCATTAAAATTTACTTCCAAAGGAAATATTACGGTAAGCACGAAATTTACCGAAGTAGAAGGCAAAATCAGATTTGACGTAAAAATTAAAGATACCGGTGTGGGAATTCCAAAAGAAGATCTGGAAAAGGTACTCGACAAATATTACCAAAGCAAACATTCTAAAGAACAAATTAGCTTTGGAGCAGGATTAGGCTTAAATTTATGCAAGGAAATTGTGGAACTTTATGGCGGCCAAATTTTGGTTTCAAGCGAGTTAAACCAAGGGACGGAAATCAATTTCTACCTGATTTTAGAAAAAGCGCATGATACCCAAAAATCGAACAAAGAAAAACTGAGCACTTTTTTCGGCGACAGAAAGCTAAAAGTTGCCGTTGTCGATGACGATTTGATGATTACGGCAATTGTAAAAAAAATACTTTTGAACGCCAATTGCAATGTTGCCGTTTTCAATACCGATATCGCACTCAAAAATTATCTTGCAGATAAAAATGTTGACATAATTTTGACTGACATGCAAATTGCCAATGTTTCTGGAATCGAACTTATCAAAGAAATCAAGGCTATGGAAAATCCAAATTCTAAAGTGCCAATCATTGCAATTACTGGCGATGCTTCTATTAATGAAGCCGATTTAAAAAATATTCAGGCGCAAGAAATTGTAATAAAACCGATTAACAAAGAAGAATTGTATGCCAAAATTTTAAAAGTAATAAAGGCAAAATAAAATAAATTTGCTACCTTGTTCTAGGCAAAATACCTTTTAAAACTTACAATTTTTCAATCCATGGTTTCAAAAAAAATACTGCAGTTTCTTGATGATTTAAAGAAAAACAACAACCGAGAATGGTTTCACGACAACAAAGAAGCCTACGAAAATTATAAAAAAGATTACACTAAATTAATCGAGGAATTTTTAGCAGAAATGATTCCGATGGATGAATCGCTCCGCCATTTGGAATCTAAAAATTGCGCCTTCAGAATTGCACGCGATATTCGATTTTCAAAAGACAAAACTCCTTACAAAACCCATATGGGAATTTGGCTTTCTGGCGGTACAAAAAACACAAATCTTCCAGGATATTACATTCATATTGAAAAAGGAAAAAGTTTTATAGGTGGTGGCGTTTGGTGGCCGGATGCTGTGGATTTAAAAAAAATCAGAAAAGAAATCGCTTACTTTTATGAAGATTTACAGGAAATTTTAGAAAATAAAAACTTCAAGAAAGAATTTGGCGATTTTGAAAGAAACGAGTCAAATTCGCTGAAAAATGCTCCAAAAGATTATGAAAAAGACCACGAAGCAATCGAATATCTAAAATTAAAAAGCTTTACCGCCGTTCAAAGTTTAGACGACAGCCTTTTAAACGACAAAGATTTTGTAAAAAAAGTTTCTAAAAAATTGATTGCTTTAAAACCGCTGAATGAATTTTTAGAACGCGCACTTACAACGGAAGAATAATTATGATTTCCAAAAGCTTTCGATTACTTTTACAGCTTTAAAAAACCAGCAGATTTATGGAAATTCAATCAAATTTTTCTTTGAAAAAATACAACACTTTTGGAATCGAAGCAAAGGCAAAACAATTTGTTTCTGTAAATTCCATCGAGGAATTGAAAATGGTTTTAGAAGAAAATCGAGACAAAAAAAAATTCATTCTTGGTGGCGGAAGCAATATGCTTTTGACGCATGATATTGATGCGCTGGTGATTCACGTTGACTTAAAAGGAAAATTTATTTTAGAACAGACCGAAGATTTTGTCTTTGTTCAAGCCAATGCTGGCGAAAACTGGCATGAATTCGTGCTTTGGGCAATCGGGCAAGATTTTGGCGGCGTTGAAAACATGTCGCTGATTCCTGGGAATGTCGGCACCACTCCGATTCAAAATATTGGCGCTTATGGAACAGAAATTAAAGATACTTTTTTTTCTTGCCAGGCAATCAACATCAAAACTTTAGAAACCAGACATTTCACCAAAGAAGAATGCAAATTTGGCTATCGCGAAAGCATTTTCAAAAACGAAGTGAAAGAGCAATATATAATTACGTCTGTAGTTTTCAAGCTGACAAAACACAGCCACAAAATCAATATTTCTTACGGAGATATTGCTGCAGAACTTACAAAAAAAGACATCGTTGTTCCGACTTTGATTGATGTCAGCAATGCAATTATTGCCATTCGACAAAGCAAGCTTCCTGATCCAAAAGAATTGGGAAACAGCGGCAGTTTCTTTAAAAATCCGATTATTTTAAGGAGCGATTTTGAAAAAATTCAACTTCTAAATCCTGAAATGCCAAGTTATAATGTTTCAGAAACTGAAGTCAAAGTTCCAGCAGGCTGGCTGATTGAAAAAGCGGGTTTTAAAGGAAAACGCTTTGGTGACGCAGGAATTCATAAAAACCAAGCGTTAGTTTTGGTAAATTATGGTAATGCAACCGGACAAGATATTTTAAATGTTTCCAAAGAAATTCAGCGTCATGTGAAAGAATTGTTTGGAATTGAAATCCAAGCGGAAGTGAATGTGATTTAGACGAACCACAGATTCGCAGATTTTATTTTTGCCATGAATTTAATCCTTATTTTTTGAACAATAGTCAGTCTATTTTTTGCAATTTAAGCCAAAATAACAATTGCCAATCCACTTTTCAATCGTACATTTGCACACATTTTTAAAAAAAGGATAAGCTTATATGTTGACCATTATTTTCTACGCATTTATTGCAGTTGTAGCCGTTCAGCTATTTTATTATCTTATTGTTTTTGGAAAGTTTTCCTTCGCAAAAGCACAGACCAGCACTCCGAAAAGAATTCCTATTTCGGTGATTGTCTGTGCAAAAAATGAAGAAGAAAATGTAAAGAAGTTCATTCCGCTTTTGGCAGAACAGAATTATCCTGACTATGAAATCATCTTGATAGACGATGCTTCGAGCGACGATACTTTAGATGTTTTTGAAGAATTTGAAAAACAATATTCCAACATCCGATTGGTAAAAGTTCAAAATAACGAAGCCTTTTGGGGAAACAAAAAATTCGCCCTTACATTAGGAATTAAAGCGGCAAAAAATGAATATCTTTTGTTCACCGATGCCGACTGCTACCCGACTTCAAAAGATTGGATCAAAGAAATGAGCTCGCAATTTACCATGAGCAAAACGATTGTCTTGGGCTATGGCGCTTATGAAAAAGTGGCCAAATCATTTTTGAATAAAATCATCCGTTTTGAGACGATGCTTACTGCGGTTCAATATTTTTCTTGGGCAAAAATGGGCAAGCCTTACATGGGCGTAGGCCGAAATCTAGCCTATAAAAAAGAAGAATTTTTCAACGTAAATGGTTTTATCGACCACATGAAAATTCGTTCTGGAGACGATGATCTTTTCATCAATCAGGCTTCGCACGCAAAAAATACTACGATCTGTTTCACGCCAGAAAGCTTTACTTTTTCAGAGCCTAAAAAATCATTCAAAACTTGGTTTGACCAAAAAAGACGCCACGTTTCAACGGCAACTTTTTACAAGCCGTTCGACAGATTGCAACTTGCAGTTTTTTATCTTTCGCAATTTTTGTTCTTGTTTTTCGCAATAATCCTGCTTGCTTTTCAATTTAATTGGATGATTATCGTGCCGATTGTAGTTGGGAGATATCTTTTCACATGGATTTCTCTAGGCTATTCAGCAAATAAATTGAAGGAAAAAGACGTTATGTACTGGTATCCTGTTATAGAAATAGTGCTTATTTTCACGCAAATGAATATCTTTATAACAAATAGCATTTCAAAACCAGTCCATTGGAAATAAAACTTCAGATAGAAAAAGCAAAACTCGGCGACCAGGTTGCCTTCACTTCACTTTTAGATTATTACTGGAATGAAGTCTATGGTTTTATGCTGAAACGTACTGAAAATGAAACAGACGCAGAAGATATCACGATCGAGACTTTTGCAAAAGCTTTCGACAAAATAGCTACTTACAATCCTGAATTCCAATTCAATACTTGGCTGATTTCTATTGCAAAAAATGTGCATATTGACATGCTTCGCAAGAAAAAATCCACACTTTTCATAGATATTACTGACGAAGAAGACAATCAGGCTTATAATGTTGCCGACAGCTCGCCTTCTGCTGAAGACCAACTGATTACACAGCAAAATCTTTCGCAACTGCTTCGTTTTATCAAAGAATTAAAACCACATTACCAAGAAGTTATCCAGCTTCGCTATTTCCAAGAACTCAGCTATCAGGAAATTTCAGATCAGTTGGAAGAACCTTTGAGCAACGTAAAAGTTAAACTGCTTCGCGCAAAGAAGCTTTTGGCAGAAATCATCAAAAACAAGCGTTAGATTTTAACGTCGCTTTAACTTTCTTGTTTTCAGAAATTTATAAATTATGAGGTAATTACCTAACCTATCAAATTACAAATTATGATTAAAAAATTACTACTCACCGTGGTTGCATTTGCCTGTTTTAATGCCAATGCGCAATACACTTCGCCCAATACAGGCGTGACTTTGCGACTGAACGACATTGCCACGAGCGCACCGGCGACGCTTTCTCTAAATAACGGAATTTATACGCTTTCGCAAAATCTTACAATCGCGCAAAACGATACTTTTATAATTGATTCCAATGCTGAAATTCGAGTAAATGTTGACGTTGCCATTTCCATTGCCGGAAATTTTAATGCAGATGCACCGCAAATTATTATTACGGCGACAAATCAAACTGCTCCATATAACACGATTACTTTTCAGGAAACTTCAACTGCTTTTTTGAGAAATGTGACGATCAATTATGGCAAAGGAATTCGTGCATCTTCAGGAAATTTTGAGATGCAGTCGTGCTCGATGTCTTATCACAAACAAGGAAGCACAGCGTCGTCTGCCATTGCATTTTCTCAAGGAAGTCCGGTTATAAACAATTCACAATTTACTTTTAATGATTATCCGGCATTGGGTTCAGGGGCAAATCAGCTTGTTTCTGCAGTTATCACAAACAATTATATTGAAGGAAATAATGTTTCTAACGGAAACCGACCTCAGATAAATATGGGACCAAGCGGTGCCGGTACGCTTAGAATTATTGGAAACACTATCAAGGGAAATCGTGCGTTAACCAGAACAGGAGGGATTTCTGCCGCGAGTTTGCTGGGTGGTGAAAATAATGTGATTATTGACAACAATATCATTACCGACAACCGTTATGGGATTAACGTTCAAGGCGCGACTTCTTCAGGATTCATTAGAGGAAACGTGATTGAAAATAACAATACTGAAAACAATCCAAATCTAGGAGGAAGTGGGATTTCTTTAAGCGCTGCTGCCACAACACCGATTATGAATATTATTGTGGCTAGAAACCAGATTCGCGGCAATCTTTGGGGAATTACTGTAATCGACAAGGCGAGAATAAATCTGGGAAATACAGATCCTGCGAATTTTAATGAAGGCCAAAACGTTTTTGCAAATAATGGAAATGGCGGTGCTACTTATGCTTTGTATAACAATACGGCATTTCCAATTATGGCGATGAACAACTGCTGGATTGAAGGCAATACTGCTGCAACACCGCAGGATGTAGAAAATGTTATCGGCCATCAAGTGGATATTTCAACTTTAGGATTGGTGAATTTTACACCTTACGGATGTGAGTTTCTGGCTGTTCCTGACAATGCGATTTCAAAACTTACGGTGTATCCAAATCCGAGTTCGGAACGGTTTACAATTACTTTGGAGGAAGATGGAAAAGCCACAATTTATAATCTAAACGGACAGCTTTTGGCCAGCAAAGACTTACGCGCAGGCGAAAACACAATTGACATCGAACTTCCTTCTGGAATGTATATTTTGCGCACTAAAACTGACAGTCAGAACTTTACGAATAAGATTATAAAAAAGTAAGCATAACACACTTATAATTAAAGCAGCATCTAGAAAATGCTGCTTTTTTATTTTCAGAAAACGGCTACACATACAGAATTATTTACTAAATTCAATCTTATATTGAAAATGTAATAAAAAAATTACCTTTTACACAATAATACAATTTTAATTTACGTTAATTTATAAAATAATCGACAGCCAATGGAGTGACTTCTACTTTAACTTTAACACTATGCAACCATGTCAAAACTAAGTATCTATGAAAACAGCTGGTTAAACCTTGTTTTCGAAGGCAGAAACAAAGAGTACGGAGCGTATCAATTACGTCAGCAAAATTCAAAAACTACGCTGAAAGCATTATTTTTTGGGACAGTAATTTGTGCATCATTAATCAGTATTCCTGTGATTTCGGGGTTGCTGAACGACGAAAGCCCAGTCGCAGGCATTGTTGACACCTCTGATCCCCCAATTATTCTAGTGGATTTCTTGCCAACAGACCCAAAAATTGAGCCTGAAAAACTTGTTGAGAAAGTAGAAGTAGAAAAATCTTCTGAAAAACAAAAAGTTCTTGTGGATCCGATAATTACAAACAAGACAACTACAGATAGAGAGGCTACGCTGATTGAGCCGGAAACTACTAAAACTGGGAGCACAGAAAACTTGGGCGATGACAAGGGTGCGATTGCTATAGGCGAAAGCGAGCTTGACGGAAAAGGCAAAACTCCTGTACATGATACTCCTGAGCCAAATACTGGTGATGGTTCTGGAACAGCAATTTTAAATAACGTAGGCCTTCAGGCGAGTCCGAATTATCCTGGAGGAGTTGCTAATTTTTTAAAAGAAGTAGGAAATAAATTCCGTACGCCAGATGATGTTGAAGTAACCGGAACCATGAAAGTGTTCGTTTATTTTGTAGTAGAAAAAGACGGAACCCTTAGCAATATCAAGGTGATGAGAGATCCAGGTTATGGCTTGGGCAACGAAGCAATCAGGGTTTTAAAATCGATCAAGACAAAATGGTCGCCAGGAATCCAAAATAACAAACCGGTGAGAACGGCGTTCAACCTTCCTATCAATGTGAAAATGCAATAAGAATTATTTGAGTAGTTATATTGAAAAAATCCTGTGAGTTTCTTGCAGGATTTTTTTTGTTCCAAAGTTTTATGAGCTTGAATCACCGATTCTTTGCACTTTCTATTCATCTCTAGAAGCTTTTATCTCGTCTCTAGAAGCTTTGTTTTCATCTCTAGGATAATAACCCTTTTCTGTAGAACCTTATAAATCATCTGTAGAAGCAAGATTCTCATATGTAGAACTTTTTATATCAACTGTAGAATATTTATTTTCATCTCTAGAACACTACTTCTCGTATCTAGATTATTTTTGCCCAGACTGATAGTCGAATCAGCAAACAGTTGCAATGATTAGCGCAATGCGACAAAGATTGGCCTGCTCAATATTGGTCCCGAAGCTTCCAAAAATTAAAATGGTTTCTCCACTAGCCCTGATGTTCGCAAATATCCTTTTGTTCTGGTCCCGACACTTCGGGACAGACAAAAGATATTGTGAAACAGCAGGAATTTCTTATGCTGAAATTGACTTGCCTTTCGCTTCAAAAAAAGCACAAAATTCTTTTAAATCGAATGATTTTCGCTAACACGACATTAACGTATTAAATAAAAACATTCGTTATCTTTGTGCTTTGAAATTGAAACTATGGGAACTGTTTTAGACACACCAGTTTTACCTACGGGAAAGCCGAAATGGCTGAAGGTAAAATTGCCAATTGGACAAAAATATACTGAGCTTCGCGGTTTAGTTGACAAATATAAGTTGAACACGATCTGCACGTCAGGAAGCTGCCCAAACATGGGCGAATGCTGGGGTGAAGGAACGGCGACGTTCATGATTTTAGGGAATGTTTGTACGCGTTCTTGCGGTTTTTGCGGTGTAAAAACGGGACGCCCAGAAACGGTGGATTGGGACGAACCTGAAAAAGTGGCCCGTTCAATCAAGATCATGAATATCAAGCATGCCGTGGTGACAAGCGTGGACAGAGACGACTTGAAGGATGGCGGTTCGATTATTTGGATTGAGACTGTGAAGGCGATCAGAAGAATGAATCCGAATACGACTTTAGAAACTTTGATTCCTGACTTTCAAGGAATTGAAAGAAATATCGACCGAATTGTGGAAGCGAATCCTGAAGTGGTTTCACACAATATGGAAACGGTTCGCAGGTTGACGCGTGAGGTCAGAATTCAAGCCAAATATGACCGAAGCCTAGCTGTTTTGAAATATTTAAAAGAGAAAGGCATCAACAGAACTAAATCTGGAATCATGCTTGGATTAGGTGAAACTGAGGAAGAAGTGATTCAAACTTTGCACGATTTGCGCGATGCGAATGTGGATGTCGTGACGATTGGGCAGTATTTGCAACCTAGTAAAAAACATCTTCCTGTGAAGGAATTTATCACTCCAGATCAGTTTGCTAAATATGAGAAAATTGGTTTGGAATTAGGTTTCCGACATGTGGAAAGCGGTGCTTTGGTGAGATCTTCTTATAAAGCGCAGAAACATATTTTATAATTCAATACTGTCATAAAGTTGAAAAGTCGAAAGTCATAAAGTCCTTCTTTGTGTAATGTTTAGGCTCAATTTATGACTTTCGACTTTATGACTTTAGAAACTTTATGACTTTAAAAACTAGAATTGCCATAAACGGTTTTGGAAGAATCGGAAGAAATTTATTCCGTCTTTTGCTAAACCATCCAACCATTGAAGTTATTGCTGTCAATGATATTGCGGATAACAGAACGATGTCGCATTTGGTCAAATATGACAGTATTCACGGAGTTTTGCCGTTTGAATGTTCGTATGATGGTGACGGAATTATTGTGGACAACAAACATTATCTTTTCTTCCACGAAAGAAGCATTTCGAATCTAGACTGGAAATCGCTTGACATTGACATCGTCATTGAAGCGACCGGAAAATACAAAACTTTTGAAGATATTAATTTTCATATTTTGGTTGGAGCAAAAAAAGTGATTCTTTCGGCGCCATCAGAAACGGAGAGAATAAAAACCGTGGTTTTGGGTGTTAACGAAAACATTCTAGACGGCACTGAAAAAATAATTTCCAATGCAAGCTGTACGACAAATAATGCGGCGCCAATGATTAAGGTTATTAATGATTTGTGCGGTATCGAGCAGGCTTACATCACGACGGTTCACTCTTACACAACTGACCAAAGCCTTCACGATCAGCCTCATAAAGATCTGAGAAGATCTCGTGGCGCGGCGCAATCTATAGTTCCGACTACAACTGGAGCAGCGAAAGCGTTGACAAAGATATTTCCAGAATTGGAAGGAAAAATTGGAGGAAGCGGTATTCGCGTTCCCGTTCCGGATGGTTCTTTGACGGATATTACCTGCTATGTAAAACGCGAGGTTTCGATTGAAGAAATCAACACCGCTTTTAAGGAAGCTTGTGAAAATCACTTCAAAGGAATCATGGCTTATACCGAAGATCCGATTGTTTCTGTGGATATTATCGGCAACAGAAACTCTTGCCTTTTTGATTCAGATCTGACTTCTGTGATTGATAAAATGGTAAAAGTTGTCGGGTGGTATGATAACGAAATCGGCTATTCTTCGCGACTGATTGACTTGATTAATTTGATATCAAAAAAATAGCCAGATTAATTTCTGGCTATCAGTTCTTTTATAAGCATTCTTACTTTAGGTTCTGCTTTTTCGGCAGCTTCTAATACTTCTTGATGGGAAATAGTATCAATGCTGTGTTCGTCGCCGATATCAGTGATTACTGAGATTCCAAAGCATTCAACGCCCATGTGCCTTGCCACAATTACTTCAGGAACGGTTGACATTCCAACACAATCTGCGCCTAAAATTTTTACCATTCTATATTCAGAAAGCGTTTCAAAAGTGGGTCCTTGCAATCCATAATAAATACCGTCTTTCACTTCTATATTTAAATCAATGGCAATATTTTTGGCTTTATTGATTAATTCTCTTGAATAAGGTTCGCTCATATTTACGAATCTCGGTCCGAATCTTTCGTCGTTTTTTCCACGTAAAGGATGTTCGGGCATCATATTGATGTGATCGTAAATAATGACAATATCTCCTACTTTATAAAAAGGATTTACGCCTCCGGAAGCATTGGAAACCACTAATTTTTCTACGCCCAAATATTTCATCACACGAACCGGAAAGGTCACTTCCTTCATGTCATAACCTTCATAATAATGAAAACGACCTTGCATGGCCACGACTTTTTTATCGCCGATTGTTCCAAAAACCAATGCGCCTTTGTGGCCTTCAACCGTTGAAACAGGAAAATTCGGAATTTCATTGTAAGGTAAGGTAAATTCTACATTGATATCTTCTGTAAAACCTCCCAAACCTGAACCTAAAATAACTCCAAACTCTGGAGAATAATTAGTTTTTGATTTTATATAACTGACTGTTTCTTGTACTTTTTCCCACATGGTTTGTTTGTTTTTTTAAACTATTATATTGCAAATCAGGCTAAAAAACTGAACGGTGCAACCTTGTAAAAATAGGAAATTGAATTCTATAAATTTCATTTATTGATATAAAAAAAGCTATCAATTACGATAGCTTTCATACATCTAAAAAAACGAAAACGAAAAAAGTAAACTATCCATAATTTTCTAGCCACTCCATTATACTTTCCTGACTTTTAATTTCAGCCGGGAGATGTTCTTTTAAAAGCCTCTCAATTATAATTCCAGTGATTTTATTTACATATTTATGCTTTTCAGCAAATGCATTTATAAAATTCAAAACTTCATGTCCATCTTCAATATTTAAAAAGTTGTAATCTGAATTGCTATTAATTTTAGGATCTTTTTCATTATAAATTGACCAATTATATTGATATTTCAAATCTGATTTATCATAAAATGCCATGTTTTCTGGTGTCTCATAATGCAATCCTGATTCTATTTCTAAATCATAGTTTGCCAAGTCTGTAATCATAAAGTATATTTCAGATTCAAAATTGGCTCTTTTTTTGATGGCAAATACAGGTAAAATTACCTGTTTTTTATCTCGCGTAATTTTTGTATAATAAGTAAGAAAGTCAGCTTATTAGTATTTTTAAGGGTAAAAATGCAAAGAAAATTTTATTTAGATCATGCTTTTCTTTGAACAAAATCAAGGATTGATTCATCAAAACTTCCACTATTTGAAAGAAAATTAGATTTTATCGGAAGGAAGAAAAGCTGTGACGCCGGAAGACTTCCTTTTAAGCGCACAAAGTCTTTTTCAGTAGTGATAATTATTTTGCCGTTGGCTTTTTCCTTTATTTCAGCTATATCTTTTTCTGTAAAATGATGATGATCTGGATAAGTCAAAACCACGTCATTTTTATTTTTCAGGTAGTCAAAAAAAGGTTCAGGTTTTGCTATTCCGGCCAAAAGCAACTTATCAGAATTCTTGATTTCTGAAACTGGAATTTGCTTTTCTTCGGAAAAAATAAATTCGTCGTAAGCTATTGAAGTAAAAAACAATTTCTGCCTAGACTCCAACTGCAATTTTCTTTCAATGGAATTTTTCTCTTTGTCAGAAAGATTTGAAGGGCATTTTGTAACTACTACAATATTTGCTCTTTCGGCTCCGCTTCTGCTTTCGCGCAAATTTCCGGTAGGCAAAATAAAATCGTCAGCATATAAATCATTGTAAGCCGTCAGCAAAATATAAAATCCTGCTTTGACTTTTCTATGCTGAAAAGCGTCGTCCAATAAAACAATGTCAGGCTTTGAAATGTTGATCAATTGCTCAATTCCACTCTTCCGATTCGCATCCACTGCAACCAATATATTAGGAAATTTTTGATAGAATTGAAAAGGTTCGTCTCCCAGAATTTCTGCACTTGAAGTGGAATCTGCTAAAATAAATCCGTCAGATTTCCTTTTATAACCACGGCTTAAAGTGGCGATTTTATACGTTGGCGAAAGCAATCGAATTAAATATTCAATCTGAGGCGTTTTCCCAGTACCACCGACGCTTAAATTCCCGACAGCGATAATTGGCAAATCAAAAGAATATGATTTTAAAATGCCTTGGTCAAACAAAAAATTGCGAAAAGAGGTGATAAAACCATATAGAATGGCAAAAGGGAAAAGTATTTTTCGGAGAATATTCATAGTACGAAAATATAATATTTTATCTTTGAAACATAAATGATAACACGAATTTTACGAATTCACACTAATTATGATTTCGTTTCAATTTAAAATTCGTGTCAATTCGTGAAATTCATGTTTGTATTATGAAAATTAAAGAAATAATTTCCGTCTTAGAAAAAATGGCTCCATTGGCTTATGCCGAAGATTTTGACAACGTCGGATTGCTTGTTGGAAACCAAGATGAAAATTGCACCGGAGTTTTGGTTTGCCACGATGCTTTAGAAAATGTAATTAAGGAAGCGATTGCTAAAAACTGCAATTTTATCGTGTGTTTTCATCCGATATTATTTTCGGGATTGAAGAAAATTACGGGCAAAAATTACGTAGAACGTGCGGTTCTGAAGGCGGTCAAAAATGATATTGCTATTTATGCGGTGCATACGGCTTTGGACAATCACCAAAACGGTGTAAATAAAATTTTCTGCGACGCTTTAGGATTAAAAAACACAAAAGTCTTGATCCCGAAGGAAGGTTTTGTACAAAAATTAGTGACATATACTGTTCCAGAAAATGTTGATTTAGTAAGAAGTGCATTGTTTGAGGTCGGGGCTGGTTCCATCGGAAATTATGACAATTGCAGTTTTAATTCGGAAGGAACTTTTACGTTTCAAGGAAATGAAAACAGCAATCCTGTGATTGGTGAACGTGGAAAATTGCACACCGGAACTGAAATCAAAATTGAAGTTACTTTTGAAAAACAGTTGCAGGTAAAAATTTTAAAAGCTTTGTTTTCCAATCATATTTATGAAGAAGTGGCTTATGAAATTTACAATTTAGAAAATTCGCACCAAAATATCGGTCTCGGGATGATTGGCGAATTGGAAACCGAAATGCAAGAAAAAGACTTCCTTTTATATGTAAAAGAAAAGATGAAAGCAGACGGAATTCGTCATTCTGAATATCTCGGAAGACCTATAAAAAAGGTTGCAGTTCTTGGAGGTTCGGGAAGTTTTGCCATAAAAAAGGCAATTCAGGCTGGAGCAGATGCTTTTTTGACCGCAGATTTGAAATACCACCAGTTTTATGAAGCTGAAAATCAGTTACTTTTAGCCGATATAGGGCATTTTGAAAGTGAGCGCTATACAAAAAATTATATAGTTGATTATCTTACGAAAAAAATCCCTAATTTTGCAATCATTTTATCAGAAGAAAATACAAATCCAGTTAAGTACTTATAGAATATGGCGACTACAAAAGAATTGAGTGTTGAAGACAAGTTAAGAGCGATTTATGATTTACAACTAATCGACTCAAGAATTGACGAAATCAGAAATGTTAGAGGTGAATTGCCTTTAGAAGTAGAAGATTTGGAAGATGAAGTAGCGGGTTTAAGCACACGTCTTGACAAATTGAAAAGTGATTTGGAATCTATCGAAGAGCAAATTAAGAACAAAAAAGGTGCTATCGTAGAACATCAAGAAGGCATTAAAAAATACACAAAACAACAGGAAACTGTTCGTAACAATAGAGAATTCAACTCTTTAACTAAAGAAGTTGAGTTTCAAGAGCTAGAAATTCAATTGGCTGAAAAGCAAATTAAAGAAATGAAAGCTTCTATGGAACACAAAAAACAAGTGATTGCTGATTCAAAGGAAAGATTGGAAGCAAAATCATCTCACTTGAAACACAAAAAATCAGAATTAGACGCGATTATGTCTGAAACTGAAAAAGAAGAAACTTTCTTATCTGAAAAATCTGCTGAATATGAAGCGCAAATTGAAGAAAGATTGCTGCAAGCTTACAAGAGAATCAGAGGAAGCGTTCGTAACGGATTGGCTGTAGTTTCTATCGAAAGAGGAGCTTCTGCAGGTTCATTCTTCACGATTCCACCTCAGACTCAGATGGAAATCGCTTCTCGCAAGAAAGTAATTACTGATGAGCATTCAGGAAGAATTTTAGTAGATTCTGCCCTAGCAGATGAAGAAAAAGAGAAAATGGAACAGTTGTTTTCAAAATTCTAAATATATTTAAGCCCTGATAATTATCGGGGCTTTTTTTTTATGAAAAAATTTTTAAACTTTTTGCTCGCAAAATCCATAGGATTGTACATCAATCTGCTGAGCTATGTTTTTCCAAGGAAAGCATCGCAGTTGGCCTATGGATTTTTCAGTGAGCCAAGAACAGGAAAACTTTTTTCAGACAAATTGCCCGAAGTCTTAAAAACTGCGAAGACTGAAATACTTAAAAAGGACGAACACCAATTTCCGGTTTACATTTGGGAAGGAAATGAAACAATCATACTTTTAGTCCACGGTTGGGAAAGCAATGCTTCGCGCTGGGAAAATTTTCTTCCGTATTTAAAAAAATCAGGAAGCACGATTATTGCCTTGGACGGACCAGGTCACGGATTGTCTTCTGGCAAGGAATTCAGCGTTCCGAGATATGCTGAATTTGTAGATGTCGTTGTCGAAAAATACAAACCTAAATTTTTAATCGGCCATTCTATGGGAGGTGTGACTTCCTTATATTATCAGCATTTGTACCAAAATGAGTGCATTGAAAAAATGGTTTTATTAGGCGCACCATCAGATTTACAGACTTTGATTTTTAACTATGCAAAAATGCTGAGTCTGAATTTAAAAACCGTAAGCATGATTGAAAATCATTTTTTAGAACATTTTAAAATCAAGATGGAAGAATTTTCTGGAAAAATTTTTGGCTCTAAAATCAAAATAAAAGGACTGATTGCGCATGATATTGAAGACGATGTAGTTTCTTTTGAAGAAGCAAAAAAGATTGCCAGTTCTTGGAAACATGCCACTTTCATTGAAACAAAAGGTCTCGGACACAGCATGCACGACGACATTCTTTATAAAAAAATCTACACTTTTTTGTTTGAAGAAGAAAACGCTTCTGAAAAAATAAAAAGTTTTTCTGCATAATTCTTCCTTCATTAATTACAACGATGTTTTTTCAAATTGCGAATTAAAGCTACCTTTGCAACATGGAAGAAAATGGCAAAAGACTCAATAAATTCATTGGAGAAACCGGATATTGCTCGCGTCGAGAAGCCGACAAGCTGATTGAAGAAGGACGCGTGACCTTAAACGGCGTAGTTCCAGAAATGGGAACTAAAGTTTTTTCTACGGATGAAATTCGAATCGACGGAAAACTGATTGTTGAACAGCATGAAAAGCCAGTTTATTTGGCGTTCAATAAGCCTGTTGGCATAGAATGTACGACCAATTTAGAAGTCAGAAATAATATTGTCGATTATATCAATTATCCAAAACGAATTTTCCCGATTGGACGATTGGACAAAGCATCTGAAGGATTAATTTTTATGACTAATGACGGCGATATCGTCAATAAGATTCTTCGTGCCAGAAACAATCACGAAAAAGAATATATCGTCACTGTAAATCGTCCGATCACTGATCGATTTATTGAAAGAATGGGAAATGGCGTGCCAATTTTAGACACGGTTACCCGAAAATGTAAGGTCGAGCAAGTCAGCAAATACATCTTTAAAATTATCTTGACACAAGGTTTGAACCGTCAAATTCGGAGAATGTGTGAATATTTGGGTTATGATGTTATGGCTTTGAAAAGAACTCGAATCATTAATATTTCTCTGGATGTTCCTGTTGGAAGATACCGAGATTTAACAGATGCTGAGATTTTAGAATTGAATACGTTGATAGAACCTTCAAGCAAAACGGAAGAAGCGAGTTTGCCAAAAGCTGAAACGCAACGCCCTACGCAGCGAGTTATTCGAAGAATTCCCCCACGAAATAAATAAAAGTCAGCGATAGTTTTGTCATTCCGACGAAGAAGGAATCTCCATTAGCTTTTCACTTGCAAAGATTCCTCCTTCGTCAGAATGACAATATTGAGGATTATTTCGGATTCAAAACCATTTTCTCTTCATAAATAAAAATACTCCTAGGGAAGAAAATAAAATTGAAACTGCAATAATTATCGGCAATCCGAATGGATTTTCCTGCAAAGAATTGGGAACATTCATTCCATAAAAGCTTGCAATCACTGTTGGAATCATCAAGATAATTGAAATAGACGTCATCTTTTTCATAATGTCGTTCATATTATTTGAGATTACAGAAGCATACGCATCCATCGTTCCTGTCAAGATATCGCTGTAAATATTAGTCATTTCTAAAGCTTGACGCAATTCAATATCCACATCTTCTAACAATTCTGCATCGAGATTTATGTTTTTCATATTTTTGATTCGATGCAAAACGATGCTGTTTCCTTTCAACGAAGTCATAAAAAACACCAATGATTTTTCGATTTGCAACAATGCTTGAAGCTCTTCATTTTTTATGGATTTCTCCAAATTATCTTCAGCGAGTTTAATCTTCTGGTTTACTTGTTTCAAGTATTTTAAGTACCAAACGCTTGAGGAAAGTAATAATTTTAAAGTCAAATCGAAGTTGTCTTTTACATCGCTTTTCTTTCTCTGCGTATAGTTTACAAAGTCAGAAAGGACCTCATTTTTATGAAAACTTATCGTCACGCAAATTTCATCCTTGAAAACAATCCCAACAGGAATCGTATAGAAAGGAATCTTCACGTCTTCGCTAACCACCGGAATTCTGAAAATAATCAGATGCCAATCGTTCTCGATTTCAATACGCGGTCTTTCATCAATATCGTTGATGTCGTTGAAAAATGCCTGCGGAATCTGAAGCTCATTGAAAAGGTAATTTTTCTCGTCTTCAGTAGGATTTTCAATGTTGATCCAGCACTTTGGTTGCCAGTCTTTGATGGAAATTAATCCGTTGTCATTTTTGTAAAATGCTTTCATACAAATCTCTAAACTATTATGAATAGAGGATTCGCTAGAAGTTGCCTCTATTCCAAATTAAACTTTTCCGAATAATAATCGTCCATTGTGAATTTTTAAATCGGTGCAAAAGTACGTTTTTAAGTTGCATTTAAAAGTTTCTTTAAGTTTAATTTAATAGCAAGAAAAAAGCCTCCGATTTTCATCGGAGGCTTCCCTATTTTTATAAATTTCTTTCTTTTCTTTGCTCTCGTGCCAAAAGTGTATTTTTCAGCAACATTGCAATTGTCATTGGTCCAACGCCACCAGGAACTGGCGTAATAAAGGATGTTTTTTTACTAACCAAATCAAAATCTACGTCGCCGGTAATTCTGTATCCTTTTTCGCTATCGTCAGCAACACGCGTGATTCCAACGTCAATTACAACTGCCCCGTCTTTTACCATTTCTGCTTTTAAGTAATTTGGAACTCCCAAAGCTGTGATGATAATATCTGCTTGCGTTGTAATTTGAGCGATATTTTTGGTGTAACTGTGCGTCAAAGTAACTGTAGAATTTCCTGGGAAACCTTTTCTTCCCATCAAAATACTCATCGGACGGCCAACGATGTGGCTTCTTCCGATTACAACCGTATGTTTTCCTTGAGTTTCAACGCCGTATCTTTCTAATAATTCTAAAATTCCGAAAGGCGTTGCAGGAATAAAAGTCGTCATATCCAAAGCCATTCTTCCGAAATTCTCAGGATGAAAACCGTCAACATCTTTGCTTGGATCAACCGCCATCAATACTTTTTGAGTATCAATTTGTTCTGGCAAAGGCAATTGCACGATAAAACCGTCGATGTTGTCGTCTTGGTTTAATTCCTTGATTTTTTTAAGCAATTCTGTTTCTGAAGTCGTGCTTGGCATTTTTACCAGCGTAGATTCAAAGCCTACTTTTTCACACGCTTTCACTTTGCTTCCAACATACGTCAAACTTGCGCCGTCATTACCCACAATAATTGCGGCAAGATGTGGCACTTTTTCGTTATTGTTTTTCATCTTCTGCACTTCTGCAGTGATTTCGTTTTTAATGTCTTCAGAAATCTTTTTTCCGTCTAGTAGTTGCATTGTTTTGTAGTTAGTTGTTAGTTGCTGGTTGATAGTTGATAGTGCGCGTTGCCTCAAAAACTGTCAACCGTCAACTAACAACTATCAACTAATTTATCTCATTCCTTTCATGCCGCCCATCATTCGCATCAGATTTTTTCCTCCGCCACCTTGCATCATTTTCATCATTTTGCTCATCTGGTCAAATTGTTTCATCAGCTGGTTGACTTGCTGCACGTCGGTTCCAGAACCTTTTGCAATTCTGTTTTTTCTTTTCACGTCGATGATTGCCGGTTTGCTTCTTTCTGCAGGCGTCATCGAGTGGATAATCGCTTCAATGTGTTTGAAAGCGTCGTCTTCAATTTCAACATCTTTCAACGCTTTTCCAGCACCAGGAATCATCCCGACAAGGTCTTTCATATTCCCCATCTTTTTTACCTGCTGAATTTGAGTCAAGAAATCGTCAAAACCGAATTCATTCTTTGCAATTTTCTTCTGTAATTTTCTAGCTTCTTCTTCGTCAAATTGCTCTTGAGCTCTTTCTACTAAAGACACAACGTCTCCCATACCAAGAATTCTTTCTGCCATACGAACCGGATAGAAAACGTCAATCGCTTCCATTTTTTCTCCTGTTCCGATGAATTTGATTGGCTTGTTTACAACCGATTTAATCGAAATTGCAGCACCACCTCGAGTATCACCATCTAACTTCGTAAGGATAACTCCGTCGAAATTTAATCTGTCGTTGAAGGCTTTTGCAGTATTCACGGCATCTTGACCTGTCATCGAATCCACTACAAAAAGTGTTTCTTGAGGTTGAATGGCAGCGTGAACATTAGCGATTTCGTTCATCATTTCTTCGTCCACAGCCAAACGACCAGCGGTATCGACGATGACTACGTTAAAACCATTTGCTTTTGCATGTTTGATTGCATTTTGTGCAATTTCCACAGGATTTTTATTTTCTGGCTCAGAGTAAACTTCCACTCCAATTTGATCTCCAACAACGTGGAGCTGATTGATTGCCGCCGGACGGTAAATGTCGCAGGCAACCAACAAAGGTTTTTTGTTCTTTTTAGTTTTAAGGAAGTTGGCCAATTTCCCAGAGAAAGTTGTTTTTCCAGAACCTTGAAGACCTGACATCAAGATAATTGACGGATTTCCAGAAAGGTTGATTCCCGCAGCATCGCCACCCATCAATTCTGTCAATTCGTCTTTTACCAATTTTACTAAAAGCTGACCCGGTTGCAACGTTGTCAAAACGTCTTGGCCAATTGCTTTTTCTTTTACTTTTGTGGTAAAATCTTTGGCAATCTTAAAGTTAACATCGGCATCAAGCAAGGCACGACGCACTTCTTTTAAAGTATCGGCAACATTGACCTCGGTGATTTTTCCGTGACCTTTTAGTATGTGGAATGCTTTGTCTAACTTATCACTTAAATTATCGAACATAGTATCTTTCTTTATTAGAAGTGCAAATATAAGTTTTAAAGTCGAAAGTTGAAAGTGATAAAGTTGCAAAGTCGAGAAGTTTCAGAGTTGCAAAGTTTTAGATATGCTGTATCGACAAACTGCGTCAGTAGCCCCGATTGTAATGGAAAGCCCGGAAGCTGAAAAGCTTATTTTTCTTGATGCAAAAAAGCGACCGGAGGAAGCTCTTTTTGTGTCATAGAAAAATTGCTTTTCGCTGAGGACTTGCAGTGAAAAGCGGGAAATAGCTTCTAAAAAAATGCTTTCTCATAAGGAAAAAGCAGTTTTCGTAAGTGACTGAATCTATTTAGAATTGGAAATAAATAAACGGTTGCGGACCAGCTGTTGCTGTTGCATACACAATCCAATAAACGAAGCCAAGCACGATTGCTTTTCCGATTAAAGGTGTTTTGTCGAAGGCTAATTTCATGTCTCTGGTAATTGCTTCTGGAAGGAAGTGCCAGATATAACCGACTAACATTAACAAAAAGACGTTTTTATATCCTGATATAATGATTTGCCATTGTTTTGGATCAAAGGTCAATTGCCCGATATTATTGATGATTTGCAATGCTGTATCAAAGTCTTTTGCACGGAAAAATAACCAGCAGAAAACCACAAAATGAAACGTCAGCAAAACAGAGAAAAATCTCCAGATGTGATCAAAAGCATTTTTTTCTCTTTCTTTTGTTGGAAAGATTTCAAGGAAGATTTTGTGAACCGCCAAAGCCAATCCGTGTAAGGCGCCCCAAATGATGAAACGAAGGCTGGCTCCGTGCCATAATCCGCCCAAAAGCATTGTTGTCATTAGGTTGACGTTGGTAAACATCGTTCTTTCGCGGTCTTTTGAAAAGATAAAACTGCAGATAAAAACGACCAATGAAGAAACCGCAATAATCAACGGAATGTGGCTTACCGACGAATAAGTGATTCCCCAAACGATCAATCCGAAGAAGAAAAGTGACGGGAATAAAAATCCGGCGAAAGTGCCTTTTCGGTTTCCTCCGATAGAAATATATAAGAAATCTTTCAGCCAGGTGGACAGCGAAATGTGCCATCTTCTCCAGAATTCTGTAATGGAAGCTGATTTGTAAGGCGTTCTAAAGTTGGTCGGCAATTTAAATCCTAGCAATAAAGCCACACCGATTGCCATGTCTGAATATCCTGAAAAGTCGCAATAGATTTGAATCGCATAACCATACGAAGCCATCAGGTTTTCAAAAGCCGTGTAACTCATCGGCGCGTCGAAAATTCGGTCGACAAAATTGATAGAAATGTAATCAGAGATAACTGTTTTTTTCAATAAACCGCCGATGATTAAGAAAAGTGCGCCGTTCACATCGTCTTTGGTGAGGTTTAGTTTTTGGTAAATCTGAGGCAGGAAATCTTTGGCACGAACAATCGGACCAGCAACTAACTGCGGGAAAAACGATACGAAGAATAAATATTCGACATAGTTATTTGTCGGTACGATTTCTTTTCTGTAAATCTCGATAATGTAGCTGATAGACTGAAAAGTATAGAAAGAAATCCCCACCGGAAGCAGGATTTTATGCAGTTCAAAATTACCTTGAAATAAGTCATTGTAGGTTCCAATCATGAAATTGGTATACTTGAAATAACCTAATAAGCCAAGATTTAAAATAACGCTGATGATAATATAAAACTTGCGCCAGCCTTCTCTGGTTTCTCGGTAAATGACACCGCTCAAATTATAATCGACGACTGAGGAAAGCAGTAAAAGTAAAAAATAAATGCCACTCGATTTATAATAGAAGAACAACGAAAAAAGAATGACATAGGTCAAACGAAGGTAAAATGTCTTACGCAAAAACGCATAGACAAGATAAAAAATCAGGAACATTCCGAGGAAAAGTCCCGTATTGAACAACAGTGGCTCTTTTGGATTATAAATAAACCAATTTTGCACCTGTTCTGAAGTGATTGTGCCGAAAGTCTGCGTAAACCAATCTTGTATGCTGTTCATTGCTATTAATTCTCGTTGCCCGATTTAAAATTGTGGTATGCTTTTAAGACTGCTTCTGATAATAATTTTCCTTGTTTTTCATAACCTGCTTTTGAATAATGCACTTTATCGCTGGCCATCAAACCTCTTGCTGCGTTTCTGTTCACGCCATATAATCCGCCAAATTGCGAGTATAAATCCCAAACTGCGAAGCCTTTTTCTTCAGAACTTCCAATTATATTTTCTGAATAATCGGCTGCAAATGTATTTGGAAATTTTCGTTTAAACAAGGACGGCGGCGGCGTTAAACAATTATCGGAACCGCGATTCCCTGTGCTTTCATATTGTCAATAAACAACTGCAACTGCACCATATATTCTGCCGAAGCCATCTTGTCAAAAGTTTCATTGGTACCTAAAGATAAAACAATCATATCAGGTTGCAATGCTTTTAACTGCTCAAAAAATAGCGGATATTTATTGAAATCTGAGAATTTTGCGCCATTGACGCCAATACTGCTGTAGGTGATTCCGGGATTGTTATTTTCTAAAACCAGTCCGTTTAAGGCGAAATCTGAAACGCCTTCGTTTGGAATTAAGTAAATTTTATTTAGAGGAGTTTCAGACGTATAAAAATGAGTCAGCTTATCAGATTGCATTTCCAACGGCAAAAATTCTGAACGGGAAACCGATCTTGCCTGCATTTCGCCTGTCGGAATTTTCAAAGTTTTTCCTGCCTGAATTTTATTGGAACGTAAGTTATTGGCTTTTTTCAATTGCGCAACCGACACGTTATATTTGTCGGCAATGATTGAAATTGCCTCGCCTCTTTTGATTTTATGCGTAATTTTTTTCGGAACCGTAGATTCCATTACGATCGTTCTTGACGAAGTTGCGAAATCAAAAAGATGCTGGTTTTTTGGCGTGATGACTTTGATACGGTTAAAATCATAAGAACTGTCTTTGACATTTATTTCTACTGCAAAATCACGGTTTTTAGTCCATAATCCAATACCGCTCAAACCCACAGGATTTCCTTTATCAGGATAAATATTGCGGTAGCTTTCCCAGCTTCTGTTTGACGAAAATCTTTCGTTGTAAGAACCATTTGTCTTGGCTAAACTATACGGAAAAATAAAACCACGTCCTGCATTTCCAAATTCTTCCTGCAGTCTTTTACGAACAGGGTTTGTCATCAAATCAGCCTGAATATGTGAATCTCCAATGTGAACAATGTTTATTTTTCCCGATTTTGTCGCTTGTAACTTGTCTAATTTTGTGAAAAACGGCTTTAAAATCTTAGCGTTATACAAATGATTGTCCGGAATTACCTCAACGTCAGTCGTATCGACGCTCACAGAATCAACTTCAAGCGACAACGAGTCGGTCTGACCCTGGCAATTGAAACAAAGAAGTGAAAAAGTGAGTAAGAAAAAGAATTTATTCTGCATTTACGCTGTCGTTTTTTGTGGCCGTTGAATCTGCTTTTTTAGGAGCCGAAGGAGTTCTTTTTTGACGCAAAACTTTGTACTTTTCGTACCCTTTATTTAATTGGTCATACAATAATTCCGCAATTTTTTTTGCCCCGCGGTGATTGAAATGCGTGTAATCTTTATTGGCTTTTGCCGGATCTTCTTCCACCCATTTTACCATCGAACCGTCGCCACCCATTAAAGTATAAAGGTTTACGAAGCCTGATTCTGTCTTTAACGCATAACGTTTTTGGGCAATTGTCAAAGGCACAACTGCTGAATCGGTTTTCATTGTCAAGTCATATTTCGTCGATTTATCAGCCGTTGAAATAATCAAAATGGCCACTCCGGGAAAGCATTCTTTCAAGTGATTTATTGTTTTGGTCATGCTTCGGTCGTACCAAGTATAATCTTTTGTGCCATAGTTTAATACGTTTGTTCCGTAGTGCAAAATGATCAGATTGTAGCCCAATTTTGCATTGAAAGACTGCATTACTGATGGATTAAACGTAGAAATTGGCAAGCCAGAATTTCCTCTTTGCGAGAAATTATCCACGTGAACGCCTTTTCCATCATCGAAATTAAATCCGAAAATCGGTATAGAATCGGCTTTGACGAAATCTGCTTTGAACGCTTTCAGGCTTGTTGGCGAAATGTTCAAAGTGTTTACCAGACTTGTCGGCGATAATTTTTTATGGATGGTATCTTTCCCTACAATGACATTGAGTTTTCCTGACATATTTCCAGATTTTCCGTAGAAAAGCGTTGGATTATCCAGCGAAGTTGCAAATCTTACATTATTCGCTTTGAAACGAATCCATTCGATATGAGCGGTGTCATTGGCAAAAAATACGTGGCCATTTACGCCAAACGGACTCCTTGGTCGTTTTACATTTAAGTACGACTGCGTTTTCCAGTTCCCTGAATATTGGTGCGTGATAGAGCTTCTTGAAGCGGCTGATTCTGATGTAATGGAGACAAAACCTACACCATTTCCTCCATATTCTTCTTGAAAATCAGAACGCAAATCTTTTACGATCATATCGCCATCGGTCATAGAATCTCCGAAATAAGCGATTCTGACCTTCTTTTCAGGATTATTTTCTAGCTGGTAAAGGCTTTCATAAAACGGAATCAAATACTGATATCCTTTATAATCATCAAAATTTTCAGATGGAAAAGTGATTCCCTGCGTTGGGTCAAAAACAATCTTCTCATTGACCAAAGTATCTTTAGAAATCGCCGAACTGTCCGTGGCCACAGCTTCTAAAAGCATGCTATCAATCAGCACATTCTTTGAATCTGGACCATTTTCAGAAAAAATCTTCTTTGGAAGAAATTGCTTGAAACCAATAAAAGCTGCCGTCGCCAAAAGCACGATTGCAAAAGATTGGAAAAAATAAGACTTTGTGTTCACTTTGTTAGTTATGAGTTATGAATTATGAGTTATGAGTTGCTTCACAAAATCAAAATTCAGATCATTGATATAATTTATTTCTTAAGCGTAAACGAAATTTCTACCGCTAAAATTACATTCTTTCTGGAACATCAATTCCCAAAAGCTGGAACGCATCGGCAATTACTTCAGAAACTTTTTTAGACAATTGTACTCTGAAAATCTTTTCTTCCAAGTTATCAGAACCTAAAATCGGCACTGCCTGATAGAACGAATTGTATTTTCGAACCAATTCATATATATAATTTGCTAGCAACGCCGGACTGAAATTTTTCGCCGCATCTTGGATTACTTCAGGAAACAATTCAAGCTCTTTCAGCAATTCCTTCTCTTTTTCATGCAATGCGATTTCAATATTTTTAGAAAAATCAAAATCTGCTTTTCTAATAATCGACTGGATTCTCGCGTAAGTATATTGAATAAACGGCCCCGTATTTCCAGCAAAATCAACAGATTCTTCTGGATTAAACAAAATTCGCTTTTTTGGATCTACCTTTAATATATAATATTTTAAAGCGCCAAGCCCGATTGTCTTGTACAGTTTAGCTTTTTCGTCTTCTGAAAACGAATCTAATTTGCCCAACTCTTCTGAAATTTCTTGCGCTGTCTGCGACATCTCTGTCATCAAATCATCAGCATCGACAACCGTTCCTTCACGGCTTTTCATTTTTCCAGAAGGCAAATCTACCATTCCGTAAGAAAGATGGAAAAGATTTTGCGCCCAGTCAAAACCTAATTTTTTCAAGATCAAGAACAGCACTTTAAAGTGGTAATCTTGCTCATTTCCAACAGTATAAACCATTCCTCCAACATCTGGAAAATCTTTTACACGCTGAATTGCCGTCCCAATATCTTGTGTCATATAAACGGAAGTTCCGTCAGAACGAAGCACTAATTTTTCATCCAAGCCGTCTTCCGTCAGGTCAATCCAAACAGAACCGTCTTCTTTTTTATAGAAAACACCGCTTGAAAGCCCTTGTTCTACAACGTCTTTTCCTAATAAATAAGTATTGCTTTCATAATAATAAGCATCAAAATCAACACCTAGATTTTTATATGTTTCAGCAAAACCGGCATAAACCCATTCGTTCATTTTAGTCCAAAGTGATTTAACTTCTTCGTCGCCAGCTTCCCATTTTAACAGCATTTCTTGTGCTTCAAGAATAATCGGGGCTTGCTTTTTTGCTTCGTCTTCAGATTTTCCTTCGGCAACTAATTCGTTGATTTGGGTTTTGTAAGCTTTGTCAAATTCCACATAATATTTCCCTACCAATTTATCTCCTTTTAAACCTGAAGATTCTGGCGTTTCATTGTTTCCAAATTTTTCCCAAGCCAGCATAGACTTGCAAATGTGGATTCCTCTGTCGTTGATAATTTGGGTTTTGTAGACTTTTTTACCCGAAGCTTTGATGATTTCAGCTACAGAATATCCTAATAAATTGTTTCTGACGTGACCTAAATGGAGCGGTTTATTTGTATTTGGAGAAGAATATTCCACCAAAATTGCTTTTTCGTCTGCTTTTGACTCCACAAAACCGAAGTTTTTAAGGCCTTTTATTTCGCTAAAAAAATCAAGATAATATTTGTCAGAAATTACTACGTTTAAAAACCCAGAAACGACGTTGAACTTCTCAACGGCATCTACATTTTCGACCAAATAGTTTCCAATTTTAGTTCCCAATTCCACCGGATTACTCTTGATAACTTTCAAAAGCGGAAAAATTACCATAGTAATATCACCCTCAAATTCTTTGCGAGTAGCCTGAAACTCTACCTTTTCAATAGTAATTCCAAACAAAGCTTCAATAGCTTTTTCAATCTGCGGAGTAAGAATTTGCGTAAGTGTCATTGTATTATTTTTTTTTTAGCGTGCAAAGATAATGATTCTGCCCGAATTCAATAAGAGAAAAATTCAGAGAATTATATGTATTTTCTTAAAAACTATACTCAAATTTTAAAATTGTGTAATATATATTTAAAAAGTTATAAAACTTTACTATGGTTAAATTTGTACCCCCAGCAATTAAATCGGATATTTGTAATGAACAATCTGAATTAAAAGACCCCAAATCTATTAAGACGATTTTCAAAAGACATATATTATTATTTCCCCCACTAATAATTCTTTTGGACATGAGAAAGCTACCACTTTTCTTAATGTTACTTATGGCTTCTATGACCTACTCACAGGCTATTCAAGTTGATGTAACCACGTATTCGGTTCCCGAACTTGTGAATAACGTACTAATTAATTCGCCTTGTACTACTGTGTCTTCGATCAACTGGCGAACTGGAACAAATTTCGGCTCCGAAAACGGAATTGGCTATTTTGAAAATACCAACCCAAATTTTCCAATCCCTAAAGGAATTATCCTGACAACGGGCAACGTTTTAAACGCACCTGGGCCAAACACCAGCGAACTTAGTGAAGGAAACACAGATTGGACAGGAGATACTGATCTTGAAAATGTACTTCTACAAGCAGGAATTGTGATGAATTCTACAAATGCAACAGTTTTAGAATTTGATTTTACTCCAATTTCTCCAAATTTCAGTTTTGACTTTCTATTTGCTTCCGAAGAATACGGAAATTTTCAGTGCTTATTTTCTGACTCATTTGCGTTTCTTCTCACAAATACACTAACAGGAGAAACTACCAATTTAGCAGTCGTTCCCGGAACTTCAACGCCAATTTCAGTGCTGACCATTCGTGACTTTTTGTATAATTCACAATGCGAATCAGCGAATGCAGAATACTTTGGAAGATTTAACGGAGGTGCGGCAGCTTTAACTTCTGCAATTAATTTTAATGGTCAGACTACTGTTTTAAAAGCCACTTCAGTTTTAACACCAAACACGCCCTATCACATGAAATTGGTCATTGCAGATCGAACAGATTATCGCTATGATTCTGCTATTTTCATCTCTTCAAGCAGTTTAAATTTAGGCCAAGATGTTTTGGGCGATGACTTGACAATTGCCAATAATACAGCTATTTGTTTCAATCAAGAACACACGTTAAGAACAGGATTGAATCCGCTTGACTATTCTTTTTCATGGACTCGAAATAATGCAATTATTCCAAATGAAAACAGTTCAGAATTGGTAATTCGTGGAGCAGGAACGTATGCCGTGACGTATCGAAGTTTAGTTCTTCCGTGTGATGATCCAGTTACAGATTCAATCGTCGTGGAATATTATCCCCAATTATTAACTCCAAATCCGAGTGATTTATACAAATGCAATACTGGCCAAGCTTCTTATCAATTTGATTTAAGTTACAATACGCCGATTCTTTTAGCCGGAATGCCTGCAGAAACGAAAGTTTCATACCACGCTTCTCAAGATGATGCTGATTTGAATCGAAATCCGTTGCCCGAAACAATTTCTAGTGTAGGAAATCAATTCATTTTTGCAAGAATTGAAAATGCAATCGGCTGTTATACTACTAAATCTTTCCAACTGCTTTTGAGCAATCCGCCAATTGCCGGAACTCCGCCTGACATGACAGAATGTGCCACTGCTTTCAACAGTCTGAATGGGAGTTTTAATTTTTTATTGCAAAACACATTCGTTTTAAATGGATTGCCTGAAAATGTTTACAATATAAGCTATTACACGTCACTTGAAAATGCGCAAAACGGTACCGACCGTGTTGTATCAAACGGTTATTTAGGAACAAATGGCCAAACAATTTATGTCAGATTAGAAAACAAAACTGATTTGAACTGTTATGACACGGCAAGTTTTCATATTTTTGTAAAAAATCTGCCTCCGGTGGATATTCTTCCTGATGTGACGCGATGTGATAATTATACTTTAGAACCGCTGACCAATGGAAATTATTTTACTGAATTGGGAGGAGTCAGAACGCCGCTTTTTGCCGGTGATGTTCTTGACGAATCACAAACTATTTATATTTTCAATGAAACAGGAGGCACTCCGAATTGTACGAATCAAAGCAGTTTCAAATTGACAATCATCAATCCTGATGAAATTACGCCAAACAATGTTGAGAATTGCGGGCCATATCGACTGCCAAGCATTCCTTATGGAAATTTTTATTCCCAGCCAGGTGGCAACGGAGTAATGTATCCGGCAGGCACTGTAATTACTACTTCACAAACGGTTTATGTCTATTTTAGATATGCACAATCTCCATTTTGCGTGGTTGATACCAATTTCAGCATTAGAATAATTCCGTTTGATAATCTGCCTAGTTTTCCGCCAGTTTTTGACTGCGATTCTTATGTGTTGCCACCGCTTGCTTTTGGAAATTATTTTGACAGCGCTGGAAATCCTTTGCCAGCCGGAACACCGATAACAGCAACACAAGCCATAACTGTAGTGGCCGAAAATGAAATATGCCGAGATACCAAATCTTTCGATGTTTTCATCGGACTTGTGCCTCCGCCAGATGCTGTGGGCTGTTCAAGCTATACTTTGCCTCCGCTTCCAATAGGAAATTATTATACCCTTCCAGCGGGACAAGGCCAGCAACTTGCTCCGGGAACTGTGATTACGCAATCTGGACCAATTTATATTTATGTAGATACTGTTGAAGTTCCGAATTGTACTGACAATGTATTTTTTAATGTAGATATTTCAGATCCTTTTGACATAATTCCTGATGATGTATTTATTTGTGATGCGTATGTTTTACCAGCATTGACCGTTGGAAATTATTACACCCAAACAAATGGTGGCGGATCGCAATTGACTCCCGGAACACCAATTACTGAAACGGCACGAATTTATATTTTCAAACAGCCACAGCCTGGCCAAATCTGTACAAATGAAATCAGTTTTAATGTAACGATTTACAAACGTCCTGTGATTGATCCCAGAGGCGACATTGGCCCAATTTGCAAAAGTTATACTTTGACAGCATTGACTGTCGGCAATTATTATTCTTCGCCAAATGGTGTTGGGTTAATTCCTGCAGGAACCGTGATTAAAGCCACGCAGCGAATTTACATCTATGCAACTACAAATACAGAACCGGCTTGTCCCGCAGAAAGCAGTTTTCTAATCGACATTGTGGGCATTGAAGTTGACCAACCCGCACCAGTTGTGGCTTGCGACAGTTATATTTTGCCTCCACTAAGTGTTGGAAATTACTATGATCGATCTGGCGGGCCCTCTGCAGGCGCAATTCAATTGCCTGTGGGGACTGTAATTCGTGCAACGACAAGAATTTATGTGTATGGAGAAATAATTACCCGTGGATTAGTTTGTCCTGATGAAAATCCGTTTGACATTACCATTGCGCGAACGCCGGTCATTGCTCCGATTTCAAATGCTGACAAGGTAATTTGCGACAATGACGCTGTTAACGATGGTTTTACGGCAATTGACATTGCAAGACTTTCTGCAGCAGCTTTAGGAAGTCAAAATCCATCAGATTATTCTGTTGCATTTTACACTTCAGAAGCCAATGCCATTGCCCAAACAAATCCGGTTACTTCTACAGGAACCAGAACGCTCTGGATTAGAGTTTCAAGTGTAATTTCAAGCAGCTGTTATGACATCGAGCCTTTAGCAATTCAAGTCTTGAAAGTTCCAGAACCGACTCCAGAAGACGGAATTGTGTGTATCAACAGCCAAACTTTGGCTTTGCTAAAATCCTACACCATTCGATCAGGATTGTCTGCTGCAACGCATACTTTTCAATGGTCAAATGAATCCGGACCAATTCCTGGTGCCACACAGCCAAATTATGTGGCAACCGTTCCAGGCCTTTATACAATCATAGCAACCAGCAGAACGACAGGCTGTTCTTCAAACCCAAAAACCATTGAAGTAAAACAGTCAGAACCTGCGAGAGTCAGCATTGAGATCAGCGATGCTTTTGACAGCAACCAGACTATCACCGTTTCCGCAAGCGGTGTTGGAGGAAATTATGTTTACCAATTAGACGACGGCGCTTTTCAAGAAAGTCATATATTTTACAATGTTTCTTCGGGAAGCCACACGATTACAATCAGAGATTTGAATGGATGTGAAGATACTTTGATTGAAGCATTTGTCATTAATTACCCAAAATTCTTTACGCCGAATGGCGACGGAATTCACGATACTTGGAACGTTACTGACTTGTCTTTTCAGACCGATGCCATCATCAATATTTTTGACAGGTATGGAAAATTCATCAAGCAAATTAAACCTTCTAGTGCCGGATGGGATGGTTTGTACAACGGCCAGCCACATTTTTCAACCGATTATTGGTTTGTTGTAACTTATACTGAACGACAAGAAATAAAAACTTTCAAAGCGCATTTTGCCTTAAAACGATAAACAATCAGCTGATTTTCAAAAGGCTTCCGGTAATTCTGGAAGCCTTTTTTGTTTGGAATCATTTTAAATATAAAAATTATTGTAACATATTTTCAAAAACGTAGTCTAGTAAGGAAATAAAAAAACACAATCATCAATTAAAAAACGATCATGAAATTAAGATTATTATTCTTGAGTTTTATTATGCCTTTACTTTCACTTCAGGCACAAAATAATTTGACTGTTACAGGAAAAGTGACCGATAAATCAAACGCTCCGATTTCGTATGCAACCGTGACTTTTAAAGAAGGCGAAAAGGTAATTACCGGAGGAATCACTGACGACAACGGAAATTTTGAAGTAAAAGGTTTAGCTGCAAAAAACTACATTGTTGACATTCAATTCATAGGCTATAAAGCTTATTTGGGAAAAGCAGATTTGACCGGAGGAAAAGGAATTGCCTTGCCAAGAATCACTTTGGCAGACGAAGCGACACAATTAGAAGGTGTTGAAATTGTTCAAGAACGCTCTACAATCGAACAAAAAATTGACAGAAGAGTAATTAATGTTGGCCGAGATTTAACCACAGCTGGCGCAACGGCTTCTGAAATCATGAACAATATTCCGTCGGTAAATGTGGATCAGGACGGAAAAATTTCTTTGAGAGGAAATCAAAATGTAAGAGTTTTAATTGACGGAAGGCCGACAAATATTGATCCTGCGCAGTTATTGAAACAAATTCCTTCGACTTCTATCAAGAAAATTGAGCTGATTACCAATCCAAGTGCGAAATACAATCCTGAAGGAATGTCTGGAATTATAAACATCGTACTCCACAAAAATTCAAATGACGGTTTTAATGGAAGCTTAAATGCCGGAATCACCTTTGCCAGAGAGCCGAAATTCAACAATTCGCTTGACATGAACTACAGAACCGGAAAAGTGAATTTCTTTGGAAACGTGGGAAGCAACTTTGGGAAATATCTAAACGAAGGAGAAATCATACGTTTTGACAATAATTCGCGCCAAGATTTGGATATTGTGAACGATAATGAGTCTTATTTGTATAAAATTGGGATGGATTATTACATAAATGACAACAATACGCTGTCATTTTATACCAACCAAAATGCAACTGACGGGACTGGAAATGTGAATACTGACATCAATTATTTGAGTTTCACGCAACCTAGAGTTTTGCAATTTGCAGAATACCTTACCGATAACAAAAACGGAACTTACAATTTAGCATACAAGCATAAATTTAAAAAAGACGGCCATACTTTAGATTTTGAAGGAAATTATAATGATTATGAGCAAAATCAGAATGCAAATTTCAATACGACTGCTTTTAAGACGCCGAACGAAATCGTAATTTATTCTGATAAAATCAAAGACAACAGACAATTATCAACTTTTAATGTGGATTATATCAATCCGTTGTCTGAGAAATCTACTTTAGAATTAGGTGCCGAAGCCAGACTTACACGAACTGAAAATAACTACTTGACAGGAAATGCTGGTTCTACATTTACCACCAGCCGTTATGATTATGACATTGACATCTATTCAGCATATGCGACTTTTGGACAGAAATTTGAAAAATTCAGCTACCAGCTGGGCGCTCGTTTTGAAAGCTATAAAGTGAAAGCTGATTTTAAAAGCAATGACGTTGATCCTGACCAACAGCACAAATATTTTGAAGACGATTACATGACAGTATATCCGTCGGCATATCTTACTTATAATTTGAACGAGAAAAATATGTTCCAATTGAGCTACAGCCGTCGTGTTGACAGACCAAGCTTGGAACAGACAAAACCGGTTAGAGAATTTTCTACGCCGTTGGTTACCAGCTTAGGAAACCAAGAATTAGAGCCTCAATTCACGAATTCTGTTGAGTTGAATTATACTAAAACTATTGAAAAAGGTTCGTTCACTGCAGGAGTTTACTACCGTTTGATCAATGACGAAATCAGCCGTGTTTTGTATCCAAATGATGCAACGCCAGACAATCAAGATGATTTGATCATGAGTTTTGCTAATTATGATAACAATACCGCTTTCGGATTTGAATTGTCTGCAAATTACAAGATTACGAAATGGTGGGACGTACAGCCGTCGATAGATTATTCAAGCATTTCGCAGAAAGGTTTGGTGTCTGTATTGCGACCTGGAACTGAAAATGATTTTGATTTCGTTCAGAAAGAAATCGATGCCAATGCTTTCAACGCCAGAATCAACAGTAATTTCAAGGCTACAAAAAACTTGAGCTTCTTATTATTCGGATTTTACAGAGGCGGTGTTGACGGAATCCAAAGCGACAGTCGCGAAATGTATAAAATGGACATGGGCGGAAGATATTCGATGCTGAACAACAAAATGTCATTCAGCGTTCGTTTCAATGACGTTTTCAACACGATGAAATTTGCCTTCGACGGAACAAATCCTTATCCAAACCGCGGGCAGTTTACTTGGGAAAGCCAAAGCGTTTATTTCGGAATCAACTATATGTTTGGTGGCGGAAAAAATAGAGCAATGCAAAGAAAATACCGTGAAGACAACACTAAACAAGGTGGCGGCGGTATGTTCTAAAACTGAATTTTTAGGTTTTTTTAGAATTTTTATATTTGAGTTAGAATGAAAAACTCGGAGAGTGATGCCTCCGAGTTTTTTTTTGCAGTTAAGTCATTGCTTTATCTCAATCTTCGTCCCAATTTTCACACTTTCATACAGCTCATCCACTTCATCATTTGTCACGGCAATACAGCCCGCCGTCCAATCTTTCCATCTTTGAAACTTTGAAATAAAACCGCTTCCGTTTCTGATGCCGTGGATTTTTATATCGCCTCCGGGAGATTTTCCCAAGCTTTTTGCGTGTGCACTATCTTCTTCATTTGGATAAGAAACGCCTAGATTTTTATGATAGCCACTATTCGGATTCTTGGCATTGATTTCATAAATTCCTTCTGGTGTTTTAAAATCGCCTTCCACTTCCTTGTGCCCGACTGGGTTTCTCCCAAGAGAAATCGTGTAGGTTTTCAAAAGCTTTCCTTCAGAATAAACTAACATCTTTCGCTTTGATTTATAGACTTCAATTTTGTCTATTATTTTTCCTTTCGGAAGTTTTTTCTCCGGATAAAAATAATAAACCGCAATTGCCAAAAGGATAGCGAGTAAAATGTAAATCATTTTTTTCATTGAAATTATTTATAAAAAATTCCGTCATTGCGACGAAGGAAGCAATCTTATCGCGCAAATCGATTCAGATTATGTGATTGCTTCCTTCGTCGCAATGACGGAACTTCGTAGCTTAGAAACTTTGTAACTCAGCAACTTTCCTTTACCACTTAATCACAGCGCTTCCCCAAGTAAAGCCGCTTCCGAAAGCTGCCAAAACAACAGTATCTCCAGATTTGATTTTTCCTTGTTCCCAAGCTTCTGTCAGCGCAATTGGAATGGACGCTGCGGTCGTATTTCCATACTTTTGGATATTATTGTACACTTGGTCGTCTGTCAATTTGAATTTCTGCTGGATGAACTGCGAAATCCTCAAATTCGCCTGGTGCGGAATCAGCATATCAATGTCTGAAACTTCCAGATTGCTTGCTTTCAAGCCTTCCATGATCACTTCGCTGAAACGAACCACCGCATTTTTAAAGACGAATTGCCCATTCATGTATGGAAAATAACTCTCGTCATTTGGGTCGTTGTCTGCGATAATGTCAGTCACCCAACGGCCTCCCATTCCTGGCGCTTTTACGATCAGTTCTTCAGCGTGCTGTCCTTCTGAGTGCAAATGCGTGGAAAGAATTCCTTTTGTGGCATCTTCTTCTCTTGAAATTACCGCCGCTCCTGCTCCATCGCCAAAAATTACTGAAACGCCGCGTCCGCGAGTCGTCATGTCTAAACCTGTGGAATGCACTTCAGAACCGATAATCAGAATGTTTTTATACATTCCGGTTTTGATATATTGGTCGGCAATCGACAAGGCGTAAATAAATCCAGAACATTGATTTCTTACGTCAAGAGCGCCGACAGTTCTTAATCCCAAATCTCTCTGAACCAAAACTCCAGGTCCTGGAAAATAATAATCTGGACTCAAAGTAGCGAAAACTACGAAATCAATATCTTCTTTGGCAACGCCAGAACGCTCAATGGCAATTTCTGCTGCCTTAACGCCCATCGATGTCGTTGTATTTCCGTCGTCTTTTGTGATGTGGCGTCTTTCTTGAATGCCGGTTCTTTCTTGGATCCACTCATCATTAGTGTCGATGATTTTTGACAAATCATCATTGGTAACTATATTTTCAGGAACATAATATCCTAAACCTGCAATTTTTGAATGATACATATTTTATTATTTCGTTAAAAATCAGGATGCAAATTTAAGCATCTTCTAAATTTATCAGTACAATATAGCAAAATTATATTTAATTGCTATTCTTGGCAAAGTAAATTATTTAGGCAATTGCTCTCTTGAGGAGGACGGAGCTTGTTTGGATTGAGACACAGCTTGTTTGGGTCTGGACAATGCTTATTCGGATTGAGACAGAGCTTGTTTGGATTGAGACGGAGCTTGTTTGGATTTGGACAATGCTTGTTTCCCCAGACTTGTCATTCCGACGAAGGAGGAATCTCCGTAAGCAGAGCTACTAATTAAGATTCCTCCTTCGTCGGAATGATAAAAAACGTTTTATAGTATTGATTTTTGTTAAAAGGAAAATCTGTTACTGGAGCTACTAATTAAGATTCCTCCTTCGTCGGAATGACAAAAATGCGCTGACAAGTTCCTTGGGATTTGCCATAAATCTGATTTAACAAAAAAATTTAGCACATGTAACAAGCTTGCCTTATTTTAGACCAATAAATCATCAACCCAAAATTCATACTTATGAAAATAAAATTCTCATTGCTGTTCTTGCTTGTCGGCTTGGCCGGATTTGCGCAGGAAGAGCTAACTTACCAAAAGCCTTCCAAGGAAATTCTGGATTTGGCTGACTATGAAAGAGCGCCCTCGGTTTCGATGGGTACCAAGAAAGAATACATGCTACTTTCTTACAGAAATACCTATAAAACGCTTGACGAATTGAACCAGGAAGAACTGCGTTTGGGAGGGCTGCGAATCAACCCGATTACGAATATTTCGAGCACGGTTACTTATATCAATAATATAAAGGTGCGCAAGATCAAAGACAAGAACGAAGTTCAGGTCACCGGTTTGCCACAGAATCCGAAAATCAGCAATATTGCTTGGTCGCCAGACGAAAAAAAGATTGCGTTTACGCACACGACTGCCACTGGCGTTGAGCTGTATATTTTAGATATCGCTTCCGCGAAAGCGACGAAACTGACTGACGCAAACTTGAATGCCAACATGGGAAGCCCATTCAGCTGGTACCGCGACAACCAGAGCTTATTGGTAAAAATGCTTCCGAAGAACCGTCCGGCATTGATTGATGCTAAAAAAGACCTGCCAAAAGGACCAACGGTTTCTTCCAGTGACGGAACGAAATCTTCTAACAGAACCTATCAAGATTTGCTGAAAAACAAAACAGACGAAACGAACTTTGAAACGCTTGTAATGTCTGAATTGTACAAATTAGACCTCAACGGAAAAACTACCTTATACAAAGGAGCAGCTTTGTATGCGGGCGAAGGTTTCTCTCCTGACGGAAATTACCTTTTGATCACTACGATTAAAAAACCATTTTCTTATATCGTGCCTTTGAGCCGTTTTCCGATGACTGCAACTGTGTATGACTTATCAGGAAAAGAAGTAAAAGTGGTCAATGAAATAGCGCTTTCAGAAGTAATGCCAAAAGGTTTCATGGCAACAAGAACCGGAAAAAGATCGATGGGCTGGAGAAGCGATCTGCCGGCCACTTTATCTTATGTAGAAGCTTTAGACGGAGGCGATCCTGCTAATAAGGTAGATTTCAGAGACGAAATTTTCTTGTGGAATGCGCCATTTACTTCAAATCCGACTTCATTAGCCAAAACTGTACAGCGTTATGCTGGCGTCGTTTGGGGAAATAATACAACTGCCATTTTATACGACCAGTGGTATGATACTCGAAATGAAAAGACGTATTTGATCAATCCTTCAAATCCTGCACAAGCGCCAAAGGTAATTTTTGACAGAAATTCTCAAGATATTTATTCTGATCCCGGAAGTTTTGAAACGGTAAAAAACCAATATGGAAGACAGGTTTTGGCGCTAGAAAATGACAACGCCTTTTTAATTGGCGAAGGCCATACAAAACAAGGCCAGTTTCCTTTTATTGATGAATTCAACATGAAGACATTGAAGCCGAAACGCCTTTACCAATCGGCTTACAAAGACAAAAAAGAAAGCATTTTTTCTATTGAGGATTTCAAGAAAGGCGATGTTTTGGTACAATTGCAGTCAAAAAGCGACTACCCAAACTATTACTTCAGAAACATCAAGAAAAAGAACCAGCTGACGCAGATCACCGACTTTAAGAATCCTTTTGAAAGTATTAAAAACGTCCATAAGGAAGTGATCAAATACAAAAGAAAAGACGGCGTGGAACTTTCTGGAACGCTATATCTTCCGGCGGGTTACGACATGAAAAAGAAGGAAAAATTGCCTTTATTGATTTGGGCTTATCCAGAGGAATATAAAGACAAAAACAGTGCGGGACAAAGTTCTCAGAACCCGAATGACTTCACGTTTCCTTACTATGGTTCGTTTGTGTATTGGGTAACTAAGGGATATGTGGTCTTGGATGACGCGTCTTTCCCGATTATCGGCGAAGGAGCAACAGAACCGAATGATACCTTTATTCCGCAACTGGTTGCAAACGCGGAAGCGGCAATCGATGCTGTAGATAAATTGGGTTATATCAACCGCAAGAAAGTGGCTGTTGGCGGCCATTCTTATGGCGCTTTCATGACGGCAAACTTGCTGACGCATTCTAATCTATTTGCTTGCGGTATTGCGAGAAGCGGCGCTTATAACAGAACTTTGACGCCTTTTGGATTTCAAAGCGAGCAAAGAAATTATTGGGAAGCGACTGATGTTTACAACACGATGTCGCCGTTTATGAATGCTGAAAAAATGAAGACGCCGATGTTATTGGTCCACGGCGATGCTGACAATAATCCGGGAACTTTTACATTGCAAACAGAACGTTATTTTCAAGCATTGAAAGGTTTAGGAGCTCCGGTTCGCATGGTTTTATTGCCAAAAGAAAGCCACGGTTATGCGGCGAAGGAGAATATTTTGCACTTGCTTTGGGAACAGGATAAGTTTTTGGAGAAGTATTTGAAAGGGCAATAGGCAAAAATAGAAAATCCCCGAAGTCAGAAGATTTCGGGGATTTTTTTCTTGAATAAATACTTAATTTTAGTTATTTAAAGACTCAATTCTAATTTCTCACTACTCAATTCTATTTAAAGCACTCTATTATTCACTTCTAAATAAACCAAGGTTTCGTTTTCAAGTGCGGTGTTGTGCTCAAAGAAAATCACTTGTTTTTCTAGTACTGCTTTTATCAAATATCTATTTCCTTTAAAGAACGACTGCTTTACCAAAACTTGAATAAATCCCGAAGAATTCACCGTCAACTGATGCGGATACAATAACAGATTGGTAGTTGCTCCGTTTTCATCATCGACGGCAATTTCGTTGACTTCGCCAAAAAGAGAAGCCACATATTTATTCGCAGGATTGAAATATAATTCTTTTGAAGGTGCTTTCTCAATCAGTTTTCCTTTTTGCATTACGATGGTTTCGTCAGCAAAAGAAAGTGCGTCGGCGCTGTCGTGTGTGGCAACGATTACGGTAATTTCTTTTCTTTTTAAGTAGGCAAAAAGATTTCTTCGCAAGGCATTTTTCCTGAAATTATCGATATGGCTGAAGGGTTCGTCTAATAATAATACTTGCGGTTCAACAGCCAAAACTCTTGCCAACGCGACTCTTTGCATCTGGCCACCGCTTAAATATTGGGCTTTTATGTCGGCATATTCAGACATTTCGACCATTGCAAGCAAATCAGCCACGCGCTGGTCTTTGTCATCTTTATACATATTTGAAAGATACTTCCCTACGTTTTCTGCAACGGTAATGTAAGGCATCAGGTCAAAATCCTGCGCCAGGTATTTGATATAATCCTCACCGGGAATAAGGTGGAATTTTGGTCCCAATATTTGATTTCCGTCGAAGAAAATTTCGCCTTCATTTAAATCATACAAGCCATAAATCAGTTTTAAAAGCGTACTTTTTCCGCAACCACTTTCACCAATTACGGCAATGTTTTGTCCTTTTTCAACATTGAAACTTATATTTTGGATAACTGTTTTTTCTGAATATCCGAAGGAAATATCTTGAACTGATAGCATTTTAATTTTTAATTGAGGAGCGCAAAGTTACAAAGTTTACTTGCAAAGAAAATTCTAAAATAGTAACAAAAAAACATAAAAAAATGCCCTCCCAGAAAAAATCCTGAAAGGGCAAAAAGGAATCAAAGTAAAGAATCCTCTAATAAACTATTTTTCGGGTGATTTTTGCACCGTCATGATTTTTAGCCTGAATAATAAAAACCTGTCCTGAATTTGGCAACTCGGTAATTATTGATTCAGTCGCGTTCACTCTATTATTATTAAAAATAACTCTTCCTTGCATGTCGATTACGCTCAATTCAGCGATTTCAATAGTTCCTGCATTGACAACTATTGACTTGTCTTTTTTGTAAACAATTACTGAATTTGCATTCCATGTCGGATTTTCAACACCTAAATTTGGCGATCTGTAAACGATTTCAAAACGGCTGTCAAATCTTCCTACAGCTGTCGCAAAATCATATTGTGACGTTTTCAAATCGTGCACGACATTTAAAAGATTATCTTTCAAGTACACATTTTGGTTTTGGAAAATTCCATCAAAATTCTCTAAAGAAATAGACAAGTTTCCGGCAACAGTCGCATTATAGCCTAACGGAATTGCGTCTGCATCTTGAAAAGGAAGCGAAAGCCCTTGAATTGCGAGCTTGTTTTCGCCTACAATCGAATACAAAACCGTTCCGTTTGCATCTAACAGTTTTCCGTCAAAATCACGGTCAAAATCGTCTGTAGCATCTTTTATATACCCAATCAAAACTTGGTTAAACGAACCATTTTCTTTCTGAAGATTCAGCCACAACCTGTGTTTTTCAATTGTCTGAGTTGTATTTGAACTTCTAAAAAACTGGTTGTTCGCACCTGCTCTCATGTAATTTTTAAAAATAGCATTTGCGGTTCCCACCCCTGCCACAGCTTCCACAAAAAATGACTGCCCAGAAGCGATGATTCCACCTGGAACGATGGAAATTGAAGTGGTTGCTTTCACCCCGCCCGTCATGTTCCATTTTGCATAATCGCCGTCAGCATATTGCCCAAGCGCATTTGGCGAAGTCGCGTGCGTCCACAAATAAACCGTACCTCCAATAGCAATCTTATTTGTAGGATTATTTAAAAAAGCAGCCGCATCAAGACCTGACGGATAAGGATTTCCTATCAAATTTAATTTTCCATTTCCTTTTACAACTGAAGTGGTCACAGTTCCAGTATTTGGCACACCAAAAATCGTTGCTGTGTAAACCGAAGGTGCTGTAATTGAGAACGTTTGTGGCGCTCTGACAATATACCCTTTTCCTTTCGGCATTGTTTCTGAACTTGGAACCATTACCCAGGCACTGCCGTCATATCTGTAATATTTGTCAAATAAAGTTAACGGAGACAAGTTAAAAAGTGTCAACGATTCTACAGGAGACGACCAATAGGTATAGTCATAGCGTCGTACAGGCTGTGTTTTTCTTATAATGGAAACTGTTCCTGAATTTACAGCAGCTTCGTTTATTTGAACAAGGCTTGCGGCGTCATTTAATGTAAAATTCCCTCCAGAAACTACATCAACTTCATTTTGAATTGTAAAGGTGTGGTTCGGTAGTATTGTAACTCCAACACCGCTATTGATTGTACAACTGCAGGCCGTCAAATTTCCTGTAGAAGTATAACTTGCGCTAAAAACCATATCTTTTCCTTGTGATGGAGCACCTCCGATCCATGAAGATCCGTTCCATTCTGAAGTTCCAGAACCTGCACTAACAGTTGCCGGCAATGAAATTACAGAACCGTGAATGTTGCTGACCATGACAGAATAAGAGGCGATATCAACTGCAGTAGGGCTTGCGATTGTATAAGACGAACCTGTCGCGCCTAAAATATTTATGTTATTTTTTTTCCATTGGTAAGTAAGATCCGGACCCGTCGCAGTAACTGATAATGTTATCGGTGTGACTTTTCCTGAGCAGATTATTTGAGAAATCGGGTTTTCAATAATCTCTGGAACGCTGATTAAAAATGAATTTGCGTTATAGGCAATAAATGCGGGATCGCTGTTTCCTCCAGGCATCAATTTGAATTTGTCAATCAAGGCGTAATTTGAAGCATTGATTCCAAACTCTGAAAACTTGAAAGCGATTAATCTGATATCTCTCGTGGTATTTGAATCGGCATTTCCACTCGGAACTGCATTTTCATATGGAATATTATTTGGAAGTGTAAAAAGGTCTAATTTGTAAGTTCCCACATGAGGAATCGCACTTAAATTAGCGCTTATCGGATTTCCAACGATATTTCCGTTGACATCCACAAACGAATACACATCAGTTACAGCGGTTGGCGAAGCAGTTTGCGTAATCAAAACGTCAGGTTCATTGTCATTGATTGTTGACGGCACGATGTTGCTCACTTTATAAGCCATGACCATGCTGCTGGTTACGTTTGTTACTCCAGTTCCCAAATCCAGACCGTTGATTCCGTCAATTAAAACATCTCTTACTGTCAGTCCGGCAACTGCTGGCGAAAGGTAATTTGCGACAGTGCTTCCATCGATTTTTGAACCTAGGGCGATATAATTTGAAGACGAAATTCCGGTATTTCCAGTAATTCCATCCGTAGAAAATGCCTTAAAAACTCTAGGCGTAAATGAATCAGAATGCGATGTAAGTGTGGCATCATTGACACCAGTCGAATACAAAACACCATTGTAAGTGAAAGCGGCAAGATTGTGGCGATTATCAGGAAGCGTGGCATTTCTCACAGCTGAAGACGATGACCAATAGCCTTCGAAATCGGTGACCACTCGCGTTACAGCAGCGGTTGTGGCAGTTGCAGACGGCGTGACGTAAGTAATGGTTGCTGAAGCTGTGGCTGTTATGGCGCCATTTGTTACAGTTACAGTTCCTGTAGAACCTGTGCTGACAAAAACTCTAAGTTGCGTTGCTGACCAAGTTGTAACAGGAATTGTAGTGCCGCCAAATTTCACAACTGAAGAACCGTTGAAACCTGATCCTGTGATTACAACTTGAGTACCTTTTGTGACGACTGTTGGATAAAATGAACTTATCGTTTGCGCAGAAGAAAGTACAGATAAGAATAATGAGCAACATAAAAATAAAATTTTTAGTGCACTCGTAAACTTCAAAGGGGATTTTGAAAGTTTCATAAAACATAGTTTAATTGGTGGAAAATGCTTGTTAAATCGGTGGTATTTCTTGTAAAATAAAATATTATTTTTGGTAATCACCTCATCGATAAGCAAATAATCGATGAATGGTATGATTTCATCGATGAACTGCACAAATTAGCTGTAGCAAATTACAGAATTCTCGGAAATAAGTCATTTTCGGAAATAATTTTTAAGAATAATTAGTAATTTCTTACATCGCTAAATTATCTTCAATATTTGCGCAAAAAAAAGCCCCTTTCATTTCTGAAAGAGGCTTGTTTATTATAAGAATTATTTAATTCAAATAAAGTAGTTTTTTAGAAACAAGATTTCCATTTAAAGTTCTTACTTGAACGATTAAAACCTGTTCTGTTGACGGAAGGTTTTTAATGACAGCTTCCTTATTATTGACATTTTTAGCATTGTATAAAAGTCTGCCTTGAATGTCAAAAACTTTCAGCTCGCTGATTTCTACATTCCCCGCATTGATAATTACATCCTTATCTTTTTTGTAAATCAAGATGCTATTTGGATCAAACGATGGGTTTTCAATTCCAAGATTTCCTCTTTGGTAAATAATTTCAAATCGCTCATCAAAAGTTCCAATTGCGGAAGCAAAACTATAAGGCGCATTTTTAATATCATGAATGACATTTAGCAAATTATCCTTAAGGTAAACTTCTTGAGTCATAAAAAATTCGTCAAAATGATCTAGCGTAATTTTATGGTTACCGGCAACAGTCGCTTTGTAACCTAACTTAACAACGTCTGTATTTTGGAAAGGGAGACTTTTTCCTTGTATGGTCAAATTTTTATTTGGAATTATAGAGTATAAATTTACTGCTGTTCCAAAAACTTCTCCGTCAAAACCTCTGTCATAACTGTCAGTAGCACCTTCGATATAACCTACCAAAGCCTGATTAAACAACCCCTGTGTGTTTTCTAGATTCAACCAAAAACGGTTTTTTACCAAATCTTGCGTTGCCGAATTTTTAAAAAACTGGTTGTTATTCTCGCCTTTTCTCATCGTATTTTTAAACGTTGCGACACCATCGCCTGCGCTGATTCCTTTTACAAAAAAGGATTGTCCGGCTGCGATAAATCCTGATGGCGTTATACTTCCTCCAGTTGCCGGCGCGGTCGCAGTGCTTCCTGTAAAATTATAAACGGCATAGTCAGAAGGCGTGTAAGGATAAGTTCCGCCTGAATTTGGAACTGAAGAAACTCCTGCAAAATTTGTCCACAGATATATCGTTCCTTCCAAATCTGGGTTTGCGCTATTCGCCAAAAATAAGTCTGCACTTAATGCTGACGGATAAGGATTTCCTAATAGATTCCATTTGTTAGCCGTAGTGCTTCCTTTTGTTGCAATTGTCAGAAGGCCGTTATTTGGCACTCCTGTAAAAGTCGCATTATAAGAAGCAGCCGTTCCAGTTATTGGAAAAGTTTGCGGTGCTCTGACAATATATCCTTTTGCTTTTTGCATTACTACATTTCCATAATCGTGCATCGTCCATGCTTGGCTTGCAATATCCCAACTCCAGTATTTGTCATGGAGTGTTGCTGGCGATAATGCGGTCAGTGTTTGTGTTGTAGCAAAGATTGGAGAAGACCAGTAAGAGTAACTGTAGCGAAGCATGTTTGATGAATTTCTTTTATAAATAATGTTTCCTGAATTAATATTAGGACTTTCATTTACTTGGATCAAGCTCGAATTGTTTTCGAAAGTGATTTTTCCACCAGCATCTACATTTACAGCATCTTGTATGGTAAGTATTTTATCAGAATTAACTAAAAGTTCTCCCGAAGATTTTATCGCTAGATTTTTTCCATTTGCTACATCAGAAATTACAGGTTTCACTGTCGTACTTGGAATTATAATACAAGCATCAGTTGAAGGAATTCCAACCGGCGACCAGTTGTTTGCATTTTCCCAAGCCGTGCTTACGCTACCGTTCCAAACTTTTGATTTGTTAGTAACATTTATAGTTTTAGTAATTGTACAGCCATTTGTCACTGTTGTCGACACATCAATATTGAAAGTTGTGTTTCCAAGCGTCGCTACATCAGGAACTGCATAAACCGTTGAAGCTGGCATTCCAGCTACATAAGGAATTGTCAAAGCAGCGTCTTGAAATACATTCAAACCAGCACCCGACCATGTAAATGAAGGTACAAGTGTTTTTTCTCCATAAAGTTGAATGTCGTCAACTCCAACCCCATCAGTCCATGCTGTCGTTTTATATCTAATTCTGAACTTAAGATTTGATTGATTGATATAGCTGTCAAGATTTAAGCTTATGCTTGCAAAATTTCCAGGATTTCCTATATCTGATGTATATTTTATCACAGGCGTTGCTATCCATGAAGACCCTCCGTCTGTAGAAACTTCAATACTTACAAATTCATCATCAGGAGAAATATCTAGGTTATCTGTATAATATCTAGAAAAATACATTCTGAATTTTAATGTAAGATTTAAGAAACCTGTTGTATTTAGTGCTACAGTTGGTTGCAATGCATTGTCAAGGCTGTAAGGATCAAAGCTTCCATCTGTCAAATCAGAAGTTGCAGTCATAAATTTATTAGTTCCAAAACCTGATGAAATTGCTGGCAACCAAGAACTTTCTGCTTCAAAAGGCTTAAAAGTACTAGTTTTAAGACGCCACTTTGCTATTGAATTTACGGTGCCGTTTTCAACACTAGTAAAGGTTGAAGTTACACTTTCAAAATCTTCATCAATAAGATATACAGTTTCTGTATCGGCACCTGCAGATAAAACAATTGGAGTTTTATCACCGCAAGCTTCCAAAGTTGTCGGAAGAGTTATTAATGGCAATTCTTTAACAACAGCAACTACTTCTTTTCTGATTTGTGTTTCACATGTTCCATCATAAGCTGTAACATAAAAACTCGTAGTATTTGTAACAGTTGGTGAATAGCTACCTGTAGCTGTAGTTGCTAATAGCGTGCCACCAGTAAGCGCAGAGTACCATTTAAAAGATGTCGTTCCAGAAGTTGCAGTTGCAGAAAGATTTACTACTCCAGAACCGCATCTTTGACCATCGGTTATCGTAAGAATTTCCACGGCACATCTTCCAATAACTGTTAATAAATAATCTTCCGAATCGCTGTTATTGTTTGATGAGCAACTGTCAAAGGTAGGATTACTTCTGGCTCTTATTCTAATTCGATAATCACCTGGAGTTACTACAGGAACTTGGAATCCAAAAGTTGTTGCAACTTGGCCAATTCCATTAGAATTGTAAACTTCTTCATTTAAATCTATAAAATCACCATCTTTATTCCAATCAACCCATGCCTTAAGATACAAAGAATTATTCATTGTAACATGCACATTAACAGCTTCGCTCTGAATTTGACTTGGATGGCTCGCTAAACCTGTGAAATTCTCATATCCAGCAGAAGTTGATGAATAAGTTGAAGTATTTGAAATATCATTTAGCGTACCTAAAAAAGTAATGTTTTGTATGTAATTATTTGCAGCACTCGCAGCTGAAGATGAAGGCGTACAATATACAAGCGGTATATTACAAGTTCTTGAAATTGTAAATGTTCCTGTGTTTGCTACAGTCCCGCTAGATCCGTAATAAGATATATATACATAATAAACTGTGCCCAATACTGGTATAAAGCTAAAAGTTTCGGTTCCTCCACCGGTACCGTCATCAACAGTTGTCACATTAGTTAAAGCACCACATGTGCCACTTGCAATAGAAAGTTTATGATCAAATCCTGAACCTGCAGTTGTAGAGATTAAATTCAGAGTACCATCGCCCACAAATGTGTACCAAACTCCATACGCACTTGCATTCCATGCTGTAACCGATAAAACTTCTGATACAGAACCAACAGTTGTGCCTGCAAGATTTACTGTACCACATGGCAATGAAGTAGCATTTGCGCAAGCATCATTTGCCGGAGGAGGCGATAATGTTGTAAAACTCGTGTAAGCACTCCATGCGCTTCTATCTGAACCACAGCCTACTGTGCGGACATAAATATAATAAGTTGTAGCATTTGACAATCCTGAAATGGCAACTGGGCTTGAAGCTGCAGCCACTACTGGCGTCACTCCCGCACCAGGAGTTGTTGCCGAAGTGGAAACATAATATTCATACCCTTTGTTAGTTCCTTTTAAAGGAGCTGTAAAAGTTACATTCGCACTTGTTAGCGTGACAGTATTGTTGGCAACTGCTGTAGGCGGATTAACCGCTACCGTTGCATTTGTAAGATCAAGGTATAGATTACATGTTTTGTCGTTATTTCCAAAACTTCCATCACAGTTTCCACCAGTAAAATATTGATTTCTGAAAATCATATTCACTCCATCAACATTTACACCTGCCGGAATACAGAAGTAATCTGCAAGTTTTATTGTCGCACTATAAATTCCTCCGCTTAAAGTAAATGGAATCAGCGAAGAAAGAGTGTTTATATTTCCTTGAGCATAATTAAAATCAGTACCGCTTACAATACGTATTCCTGCATAGGCATAAATAGTTGTTTCAGTACCTGTATAGAAAATATTTGAGGCATCAAAATCCTTGAAATTAATAGTAATGACATCATTAATTGTCTTTGGTGCAGAATTAGTGTAAACTTCATAGTTCACGCTTAATTTTCCATTCTTTTGAGAGGTACCGTTCCAAAATCCGCCCGGATAGCCTCCATATCTATAGGGTCCTCCGTTAAGCTGGTAACGGAAAGAGTAGTAAGTATCAGCTTGCCCGATTATTGGATTAATAGTTCCTTTCCACTCATCATTATTGCCTACATTCGCGTTAAACGTTGCTGCAGTCCAAGTACCCGTCCAGCCAGCTGATGAAGGATCAACATCAGTTGCATTAGTTGAATACCAAACCAGCAAACCTGTAGCAGCTCCTGCAGGATCGGTAACACCCGGCTCATAAGCCTGTCCATAAATATCCACAGATGTTCCTGTTGTCGTAGTCGAAACTCCTGGAGATTGAATATTGGCATAATCAACAGCGTCGATTGGAACTAAGTCTAATTTGAAATCATCCACCCCAAGATAGTATGTTGCTGATGCATTATCTCCAGTTGCTCTTATATTGAAATAATAAGTTCCTGACAATGCTGGCGTGTAAGTATATTTATACAGAGTGTATCCAACATTATCTGTAGCGCTAACAAAAGCACCTAAAAGTGTTGCTCCGGTAACAGACTGCGCATTATTTACATATAAATTTCCAGCAAAACCCCCACCGTTGGCTGTGGTTGTAGAAGTTCTGTAATAAAATGTAAAGTCGTATGGCTGCCCAGCATTCAATGCAAAACCTGGAGTAAATAAATTACTTGCAGTTGTATTCCAATGCAAACGCATGTAGTTACTTGCTGATCGCGGTCCTGGAGAAGTACTACCTGCTACTGTATTATTGGAAGTCCAAGTTTCAGTTCCTGCAATAGTATTCCAACAATTTGGCACTATGCCACTTCCCAATGAAGACATACTGTCAAAATTTTCTGTCCATGGAAAACTTGAAATTGTACCGCATAACGTAGTTACTATTTGTGTCGCACTGCTCACGCTTGTACAAGAAGTTGCATTTGTGGCACGAACTCTATAGTAATAAATGGTGTTTGCACTCAAACCTGTTACCGCTTGAGTTACTGTGCTTCCGCCAGAAACGACAAGACCATTATACCCAGAAACAAACGAAGCAAAAGTATTTACCGTCGATACATCAAGCAAATAGCCTGTTGCTCCAGTAACTGTAGCCCAATTTGCTGTAAATCCAGCAGCCGTTATTGCTGTTCCCACGCTTGACGTTGGTGCTGTTAAACAAGTATAAGCGTTAGCTGTTAATGGGGCTGTAGTAAAATATTTCGGACCTCCTGAACAAGATGTGTTGTTAAAACTGAATACAAAATAGTAATATCGAGTATTTGCAGTCAAACCAGTTTGAGAAAAAGTGATTGCGGTACCTGATTGTACAACTGTACCTCCTCCTAAAGCATCGCCGGCTGTATATGAAGTTGCGTCAACAGGATTTGAAGATAACGTTGACGATGTGCTTCTTACCACCAAATAACCACTCGGAACTGGTGAAGCTGCCGTAAAAGCGCCAGATAAAGTAGTATTTGTTATAGCAGTCAAGCTTAAGGATGTCGGCTGTGCTGTAGGCGTGACACAGGCTGCCACAAGAGGCGTTGCACTTGATGCAACTCCTGAAGAAAATAATTTACAAGCGTCTACAGACCATGTTTTGTAATAATATGTCGTCCCAGAGATCAAACCAGTATGATTGTAATAAGGCGTCCCTGCCACTCCATTATAAAGAACAGTTCCACCGCCTGGAATAGCATTTCCAGCAGTATATGTGGTTGTTGGAACTGGTGTTCCAAAAGTATTTACAGTATTAAATGCTACAATAACATTATTAGAAGCTGCATTTGCAGTAGCACCTAAATTAATCTGTGTGCCACTAACTGCTGTAGCCGTAACCGCGGTTGGATTATTTGGATTTGCTCCCACAACCTGAAATGCGGTTGCGCCAGCGCGTGTTGTGGTTGTGTCAACAAAATATAAATATACTCTAAAAGTCATGGTTGCACCGGCTGCCAATGTGTTAGCCGTCGAAATAGTTACAATCCAAGCTTTTTCGCCTAATCCTGTATTGTTTCCATTTGTATCTAAGGTTGATGTAGCAAATCCATCAGTTGAATGACGGACTGCAAAATATCCAAAAGTTGTTCCCGCATAATAAGTAGTCACATTTACCGTAGGAATCGTAATAGTGGCTCCAGATGTATTTGTTACTGTAAACTGAATGTAGTTTGTGGCACCATTGTTATAATTACCCGCAACATTATTTGTAGGCAATCCAATTCCAGAATAGCCGCTTGTCACATTGGTCGATGTTACTGTCGTAATTCCTGCTCCATTTGTGGGAGAAGTTGCTGACATTGTTCCACATGTTACGGGAGTATTGCTCGTTTTCAGAGTCCAGCTGGCTACCTGACCATATCCTGAGTTTCCTAAAAAAAATAAGACTCCAATAAGAAGTGCTATTTTTTTAAGTTGCCCTATAAAAGTATCCTTGCCATTAATTGTGCCTGAGAGGTAATTTTTAAGCATATTGTTAAATTTATATTAAAAACCAAATATAAATTTTAAACGATATGTGCTTTTTTATTTTAGAAAAAAATCAATATTTTAACCATAAAACTTTTTTATGCGTATTAATTTTTAATATCAAACAACTTAAAACTCAACAATACTGCCTATTTACAAGACTTCACATCTTTTTATAATCTTCTAAATAATTTACTAATAAGAATAAGAAAAAAATTACATCCTACTAACAGCAGGCAATTTATAAGAAAATTTAATTTTAAAATGTAATACTTAGACTACGCAAAAATTTTAATTTCGACTTAAATTTTATTAAAATAAAAAATAGGCAACTAGAAGTTACATTTCTTTATTTTAATTAAAATAGATGTTTTTATATCACAATTGCAAATACCAAATTTTCCTAAAACAGAAGCTTATTTTATTTAATAAAAATGAAAAAGCTCTAGTGAACCACCAGAGCTTTTTCGAATTGAAAATTAACTAACTTAACTCAATAAATAATCTTTTTGGCCGCCTGTGAGCCATTATCAGTAAAGACTTGAACTATTAAAACTTGGTTCGTATCTGGTAAATTTTTAATCACAAATTCATTAGCATTTACATTGTCTTGGTCATAAATAACTCTTCCTTGCAAATCGACAACTTTTAAATTATCGATAATTTGTTTTCCAGCGTTTACCACAATCGTTTGTTGCTTCTTAAAAACGATAATGCTTTCTGTATCAAATTCAGTATTTCCAATACCCAAGCTTGGCGAACCATAAACGATTTCTAATCGGTCATGAAAAGTACCGCTTGCAGTAGCAAAAGAATACGGAGCTATTTTAAGATTGTGCAAAGTTCCCAAAAGGTTGTCTTTGATGAAAATGTCATGATCTTCAAAAACACCTTCGTCCACATGATCCATAGAAATATATAGTGTTCTCGGAGTATCGCTTTGGTAGCCGAGCGCAACTACATCCGTTTGATTAAAAGGATATGATCTTGCCTGAATTGTCAATCTCGTATCGGTATTTACAGAATAAAAAGAAAGGCCGGCATGTCTGAAAAGCTCTCCGTCATAACTTCTGTCCAACTGATCTGTAGCGCCATGAATATAACCCACCATCATTTGATTAAAAGCACCTTGATTGTCAGTCATATTCAGCCAAAAACGATCTCTCGCAGGTGGCTGTTGCAGCGAATCATTTTCACTGGCCGCATTTCTATAAAACTGATTATTCAGACCTTTGACACGCATGGTATTTGTAAATTGTGCCGTTCCATTGCTCAATCCTCTTACAAAGAAAGCTTGCCCAGAAGCAATATATCCTGTCGGGATAGAATAATTTACATTGTCACTCGGAATTGGCTCATTCGGATCATCAGTTGCCGAAACGCCAACACCTCCAGATAAATTATAAGTTGCATAATCATATGGCGAATAATTAATAACGCCTGTTCCCGGAATCGATCGGCTTGGTTTTGTATTGTGCGTCCACAAATAAATGGTGCCGCCAATTGTCCCAACATTATTAGCATTTGACAAAAACGAATTGGCGCTGATTGCCGAAGGATAAGGATTTCCGATGAGATTCCATTGATAATTTGCAACCAGAGGACTCGGGTTTCCTACAACATTTATAGACACGTTTCCATTGTTCGGTACGCCGTTAAATTCTGTGCTATAAACACTTGGCGTATCTATTTGATAAGTTTGTGGCGCTCTCACAATATAACCTTTGGCGGTAGCCATTGAAACATTTCCAGAAATGTGCATCAGCCAAGATTGCGTTGCCACATTCCAGCTATAAAATTTGTCAAATAATGTCGTAGGCGAAACATTTAAAAGTTGCATTGGTGAAACTGGCGAAGACCAATAAGTATAATCATAGCGCTTTACCGGCTTTGTATTCGCCTTCACTTTTATATTTCCTGTATTGGCACTATTATTTATCTGAACCAGCGAACCTGTATTTTCAAGAGTAAGAACACCTCCATTATCTACTCGAACAGCTTCTGTGATAGTCAATGTGTTGCTTGGGTTTACAGTCAAAACGCCTGTTGATTTTACGTTCAAATTTCTTCCGTAAGCTTCATAATTGCTGCCCGATATTGTGGTATTGTCAATAATAATCACGCAATTGTTAGCAGTAGGCGTTGCTGCAGGTTTCCAGTTTGTTGCGGTATTCCAAATGGAATTCCCTGGTGCGCGCCAGATTCTGGTATTGTTTGTTACAACTACATTTTTACTCGTCGTACAGCCGTTTGCCAAAACAGCATTTGCGGTTATGGTAAATGTTGCATTTTCTAACTGCGTCAGCGTTGGTTTTATATAAACTGTTGTGGCAGTCATCGTGGCAGAATTGTAAGGCGTTGTAGCAGACGGATCTGCAAATACCGCCAATGGCGAAGCGCTTACAAATTGAAATGCGGTATTCAGAGGCTTATTTCCATACAATCTAATAGTGTCAACCGCCACTCCATCCCTGAAAACGCCATAATAACGTATTCTGAATCGAAGGTTCGTTCTATTAATATAGGACGCAAAACTTACTGACATGTCTTGGAATTTTGTACCAATGCCAATATCGGCTGTATATTTTATGATTTCTGTCCAAGTTGAACCTCCATCCACAGAAACATCAATCGTTACATAATCATTTGTCACATCAGTATTATCAGCGCGATAGTGAGAATAATACATTTTAAACGTAAGTGTCAGATCTACAAACCCAGTACTGTTGACGACAGGAGAAACAAGTCCGTTATTTATCGTCGCGCTTCCGACATCAGAAGTTGCCATCACAAATTTATTGGTTCCCAAACCTGAAGAGACTGCCGGAAACCAGACTTGTCCCGTCGGAATAAAAGTACTCGTTCTTGACTGCCAAGAAGTAGCAGCGTCATAAGTAGTGCTGTTATAAACAACGTTAGTAAAAACGCCAAGACCGTTTTCAAAATTCTCATTAACCAAATTTACCTGATCAATATCTCCTGCCACCGAAAGTGATATTATGCTGTTTTCACCGCAGACCACAGGTGCTGCAGGCGTAAAAGTCACATCAGGCAACGGACTTCTAGTTGCAGTAATTGCAGTTCTTACGAGAGACTCACATCCGTTAAAAGCGGTTACATAATAAATTGTTGTCGTTGAAATTGACGGCGTTGTCCAAGTTCCTGTAGTTGTCGTTGCCAAAGGCGAACCTCCAGTCGCGTCGGCATACCAGCGGTATTCTGTAATTCCTGGAGCGCCTGTTACTGATAATGTCACCGGCCCATTTCCACAAGTTTCTCCATTAGTAACAGAGGTAATCGTTGCAGAACAGCTGGCAACTACGGTAAATGCGTAATCTTCTGCCTCGCCATATCGATTCGTATTTCCTGAATTGGTGAAAGCTTCACAAGGTGTAAAGTTCAAGCTAAAATTGTAATTGTTATTCGTAGTATTATGCTCTCTGAAATTTCGTACCCTGATTCTATAATCTCCAGGAGAAACAGTTGCTGGCACGATAAAACCAAAAGTGGTGGAGATAATTCCAATATTTGAATTGTAAACCGTTTCTCCAGCATCGTCAAAATCGCCATCTTTATTCCAATCTACCCACGCTTTTACCCGCGCCACTGTATTTGCATTGTTTTCTACATACACATTCATTCCTTCGCCCTGTGCCTGAATACTTTTTGGCAAAGCCGTAAAATTTTGATAGCCAGAAGCTCCAGAAGATGAATTCAAATTACTCACATCATTTAATGTTCCTAAAAACCTGAAATTATTGATAAATGTATTAGCAGCAGTGGTCGTTGCGGGAGTACAATAAGTGATTGCCGGCGAAGTGACGCAGATATTAAAAGTACCCTGGCCTTCGCCAAGACCAACGCTGTGAACGCGGACATAATAAGTTGATCCGTTGACAAGTCCTGTCAAAGTTCCTGTTTCAGCTACAGCACCGGTTGTGGCATTATAACAGCCAATAGAAGAAAGTACCGAGCACGTGCCACTGAAAACCTGAAAGGCGGCATCGACCATCGTTGTTGGCGTAACAGTTATCGTATGAGAAGCTTGTGTGGCAACAAATCGGTACCAAACATCGTCATCAGCATTGGTGCCGCTACACGCTGCAGGTGCTGAAGCCGTTGCTCCAACCGATGTTCCATTGGTTGTCGCCGTACAAGTTGTTCCTTGGTTAACTGTCAAAAGCGGCGCATTGGCACATAAATCATTTGCAGGAACTGCCAAAGTGGAAGAAGTGACGGTTACATTGTCAACAGCAATTGGCGGATTAGTTCCCGTGTTATTCGCATTATTTGTCCATTCAAAAATCAGCATAAATGTAGTTCCTGCATAGCCTTCTGGAATCAATAAAGTTGACGTAGTCCAAGTAGCTTGACCGCTGAAATCTCCTCCTATTCCCCGCAAGCCATTTGGTATTGCCGTGGTATTTGTACCCGTTGCAGTATTATAAGCGGGTGCGTGATTTGATGGAGCCAGATATATTCGCATTTTATCGTTTGCTCCTTCGCCAGCACAAATCCATCGAAAACTCAGCACGATATTATTCTGTCCCGCAGGAACAGTAATATTTCTATAAAGATGAGAAACTCTGGAATTGCCAATACCAGTAAAATTATAAGCATGCGGCGGTGGCGTTGCACTTGAATTATTAGTAACGTAAGCAGCGCGAGTTCCTGCAAAAACTGCAGTAGTCGCAGAACCAATAGTCCATTGTGTGTCAGCAAGAAATGCCGAAGTTGTAGCACTCCAGCCATTTGCTGACAAAGTCGTTCCGGCTTCAAAACCACCTTGAGTTGTAGGAATCAACGTAGTTTGCGCTTTTAACGTGCTAAAGAATAATAAGAAAGCCGATATGTAAAATAATACTTTTGAATTGCCAACCATCTTTGTAGGGAAGATGCTAGCAACTGTTTGATTAAGTAGTTCTCTTTTACATATAAATAGGTTTTCGTTACTATCTGATAAAGATTTGGGACTTTTTATCATTTTAGTAGGATTTTTGTTCGCATAAAAATACCTATTTAAATAGAATAAATCTCACAATGAGATTAAAAAAATACAGTAAGACCTAAAATTTAACTTCTGTTTAATCTTAAATATACTATTTTCCAATTAGTTAAAAAAAAACGGCCTTCAAAGAAAGCCGTTTCAAAACCTAACCAACCAAAATTTTTATTTCATATATATTTTATAATGTTCTGTATCAATTCGAGCCTTTAGATCATGCAAAAGACTGTAAAGTCCAAAAAAGGTCCTGTTGATATACAAAAAATGCTTTGATCCTCTGTTGCCATTCATTTTGCGCAATTGTGAATCTTTGCTGAAATCCTCGCTTAATTTTGCCATTTCTCCAAAGAACTTTTCATCTGAAAAATCAAAGAAATTAGTCTGGAATGGCTTTGTAAATAATTTCAAGACCTGTAGAAACAAAGCTGAAAAATAGTCAATTTCATTCGCATTGTCATCGTGTCGTAATATTTCTAATTCGTATAACTTCTCTTTGAAAAGCACCGGATTATCAATGATTTCAGGCCTTGCCAATTCAAAATAAGGCACATAAAAATCTTCAGGAACTTGTTTTATACAGCCAAAATCAATGGCAATCAAATTTCCTTCCTTATCAATTAAAAAGTTGCCAGGATGCGGATCAGCATGAACCTGCTTCAACTGGTGCATTTGAAACATATAAAAATCCCAAAGCGCCTGCCCTATTGTATCACCCAATTCTCGGTCTTGATTGTGCGCTGTAAATTCTGAAAGGTGCTCGCCTTCCATCCAATCCATCGCAATAATTTTCTTAGAAGAAAGCTCAGGATAATACTTTGGAAACCTCAAATTGGCAATCGCGCCACAAGCTTTTGCGATGGAAACCCCTTGTGCCAGCTCCAAATCATAATCGGTTTCTTCCATCAACTTATTTTCCACTTCCTTGAAATAGCGCTCCGAATCTTTGCCCTGAAGGTTAAACATTTTTGTGGCAAAGGGTTTCACAATCGCCAAATCAGAGCTGATGCTTTCTGCCACACCCGGATATTGGATTTTAACCGCCAAGTTTTTGCCGTCTTTTGAAGCCCTGTGAACCTGGCCAATGCTCGCCGCATGAACTGAATCTGCCGTGAAAGTGTCAAACATTTCCTCAGGAAACAGTCCAAGATATTTCTTGAACGTCTTTCTTACCAAAGGCGCAGACAATGGCGGCACTGAAAATTGCGCCAAAGAAAATTTCTCCACATAGGCTCTTGGCATGATATTTTTATCCATGCTGAGCATTTGCGCTACTTTTAACGCACTTCCTTTCAGGTTTTTCAATCCGTCATAAATATCTTCTGCGTTATTTTCATTCAGTTTATCCTTTGTCAACGATGGATTTACAATTTTCTCGCCATAATAGGCAATATAATTTCCGCCGACCTTAAAGCCCGTTTTCACAAGCTGTCCGGCGCGTTCCATTTTATTTACAGGTATTTTATCTAAAGTTTTCATGGTTTTTTTTCTAAATTATTCTGGCAAATATTCAGTTAGTTTCGCTCTTTCCAAATAAATTTTCCCAAATCAAACAAGCTTTCCAAAGGTGTCGTATCTAAAATATCAAACGTCGCTTTTACCGCTTTTTCTATCATGATATCTGTTTTTTCAAAGCCTTTTGAAGTGTCATCCAGCCAAAATTTCAGGATAAATAAAAACTGCAACCAAGCGCCTTCTGAAAAAACCGGACGCGTAATCTTTGATAGTTTCCCCACTTTTTCTGGCTCAGATGCTTTGATCAGATTAGTGATATAATCCTTAAACTGATTGCGCAATTCTTTCAGCTGTTGTAGGTTTTTCAAGCCTTCCTTGTTGTCTTTTAACGCATAATAAACATAGGTTCTATTAAGATTCAAGATTTCGAAAAAAGTAAAATACAGCGAAAGCAGCTTGTTTCTGTTCTCATAACCTGCATAATTGGCATCGGCATGAAGGGTATTGATTGTGTTTTCAAAAAATTTGACCCAAATCGCTTCTTTCACAGCATCAAGCGAACTGAAAAAAGAATAAAATTCTGATTCATCAAAGTTGTTTTCCTTGCAAAAAAGATATACATTTTTTGGAGCTTCATTTTTTTCTAAAACAGCATTCATATATAAGCTGATGATTTGGTCATCGTCGATCAGCTGCTTTTTAAACGTAGGATTTTTTGGAGTCGCCATGGTTTGAATATTTAAAATTCTTAGTGTAAAGGTACATTTCAATTATTTCTGAAAAATATAAATAGCTGTTAAATATCTTTCAAAAAAAATGAATAATGATTTAGAAATTAATTCTTTAGAAAATCAATAAACAAAAAAAGACCGTCATTTCTGACGGTCTTCTCACTCAAATAATTATGATTTGATTATTTCTTCGCTTCTTTTTCAGCGTCTTGAACCATTTTCTCGTTTGCAGTAATTGCAAATTCCACACGACGGTTTTGCGCTCTGCCTTCCACTGTTTCATTTGAAGCAATCGGGTCTGCAACGCCCATTCCTGTAGTTTTAAATCTTGCAGAAGCAAGACCTTTGCTAGCCAAATAAGTTTTTACAGCATTCGCTCTTTGTCCAGATAAAGTCAGGTTGTAATCTGCTTTTCCTGTGCTGTCAGTATAACCATAGATTTGGATATCTGTATCTGGATATTGGTTGAAAACCGCTACCAATTTGTCAAGATTCGCTTTTGCAGCAGCAGTCAAAGTTGATTTGTTAGTATCAAAACGCACGGCATTTTCATTCAATGTCAATTTGATCCCTTCTCCTACTCTTTCCACCTCAGCACCCGGAAGTGCATTATCGATTTCACGAGCTTGCTTGTCCATTTTGTTTCCAATCACACCACCTGCAACACCACCGACAACACCACCAATGATTGCTCCAAGAGCTGTATTTCCACCTTTTCCAATGTTGTTTCCAAGAACACCACCGATTACCGCTCCAGAAGCTGCACCGATTCCGGCACCTCTTTGCGTGTTATTTGTATTTTTTACAGCTTCACAACTTGTGAAGAAACTTCCAATAGCAAACATTGCTGCAATTGAATATATTCCTAATTTTTTCATCTTGATTATAGTTTTTGTTAGTTTACTTTATTGAATTGGTATACAACGTCAGTCATTTTTCCGCCCACGTCGATTTTGTCAACTAATTGGAAAGAAGTTTCTGACTGGTTGGCAACATTTAAAATATAGCCGTCTCTTACTTTTTTAGCTTTTTCGCCAGCATCTAAAACTTTCAATACAAATTGACCGTCTTTGTTCACAAACCAAGTGATTGGTGAGCTGAATGCAGGACATCCTGATTTTGTCAAGGCCATTTCGCCTTTGTTATTGTTTGAAACAAATTTCCATGTGCTTCCTACGAAACATTGTGAATCTGCTAATTGAAAAGCATTCACTTTGATGTATTCTGAACCCGGATAATCCACCGAGCTGATTACCCAGTTTCCTTTAATTACACGCTCTGTTTTGTTGTCAAGCTTAGTGTTTGTTACTGATGTGGACTTACAGGAAAATAGCATCACTGCAAACACACTCAAGAAGATTAATTTTTTCATAGTTGGTATTTTTTTAATTGTTCACTCTTACACAAATATACAACCTACAGTTTTTTTATGTTAAATTATCCGCTTTTATTATCTTAAAATTAACAATTCTGACAATTTCACAATGACTATGTACAAAAAGTTTTTGAAAAAATCAGTCACTTTTTTATTGTCGAAAGTGCAATGCAAACTGTTCAGATAATTGAAAAACAATACCTGAACGCCATTATTCCTTCAATAAATCAGCAGCATTTCAAGCAGATTTATTCGAGGTAAGTACTAATTTTAAGACAAAATAAACAATGCCAATATTGTTTCTTACGATTTAACTTGGTAAATTTATGACAATAACACATGACAACACGTTATATGCAAAAGACAACCAATTTAAAAATAGCATTGGCAGAAGACGATGAAGACGACAGAGAATTTTTTCAAGAAGTGCTGATGACAATCGCTCCAGACGCCACTTTAAAATTCTACAAAAACGGACTGGAACTCGTCAACGGACTTTCAGAAAATATAGAAGACCTTCCCGATATCGTTTTTCTGGACTTGAACATGCCAGTAATGAACGGCATTCAAGCCCTTGAAGAAATAAGAAGCAAAGAGTTTTTCAAGAAGATTCCGGTGATTGCCATTTATTCTACATCGGCTCTAGAAACTGACCAGCAAAAAACGTTCAGATTAGGCGCAGATGCCTTTTTAAGCAAGCCAAACGATTACCGCGACCTGAAATCGCTCCTGCAACAGGTAATTGAAACAGACTGGAAAAACAAAGGTCCTGAAAAGCTGAACTTCGTTATAACTCCAGAATAAAAAAAGAATTTTGGCAAAAGTTTCTTTACTAAACACACCAAAATAATCTTTGGTATAAAATAAAAACAGGCCTGTAAATTATTACAAGCCTGTTTTTATTTTCAAAAAGTTGAATTTAAAGCTTTCTCAAAATTATAAGCAAATCCATACCAAATCATGCCCAAGGATCAAGAACGACCTTCACGCATCCGTCTTCTTTTTTGTCAAAAATATCATATCCGTGTGCGATTTCCGTTAACGGCAGCCTGTGGGTGATAATGTCATCCAACTTCACCTTTCCTTCGATAACATAGTTCATCAGCTTATCTATATGCTTGTGCGCAGGCGCCTGTCCTCCTTTCATAATAATTCCCTTGTCAAAAAACTGCCCAATCGGAAAATTGTCATATGTCGTCGGATAAACGCCCAAGACAGAAACAATCCCGCCACGACGCACCGCGCTCATGCAGGCTTCCAGCACTTTCACTGATCCTTTTTCAAAGTTGACCACTGCTTTCGCTTTGTCTAATAAGCTTCTTTCAGGTTCAAATCCCACAGCTTCTACGCAAACATCGGCACCGCGTCCGTGAGTTTTCTCGCGAATCTGTTCTACTACGCCTTTAGGTCCGTCTTCCCAAAGCACGGTTTCGCAATTGGCAGTAGCTTTCGCCTTATCCAGACGGTATTGCAACGTATCCACCACAATCACACGCGCGGCGCCACGAAGCCAAGCGCTTTTAGCGGCCATGATTCCCACAGGCCCAGAGCCAAAAATCGCCACCGTTTCGCCACCTTTTACTTCTCCCCAGTCAATTCCCGTATATCCCGTAGGGAAAATATCGGTAAGAAACAGCGCCTGCTCATCGGTCAGGCTGTCGGGCACTATTCGCGGACCAAAATTTGCATAAGGCACTCTTACATATTGTGCCTGGCCTCCGTCATAACCTCCATAAAGATCGGTGTAGCCAAAAAGCGCCCCGCCTTTCTGGGTCAGCAATCCGCCTTCGGGACCATAATGTTCAGGATTGCTGTTTTCGCAATGTCCCGGCAATTCATGGTTGCAGAAAAAGCAAGAACCGCATGCTACAGGAAATGGTACGACCACTCTGTCTCCCGGTTTCAGATGCGTTACTCCTTTTCCCACTTCCTCGATGATTCCCATAAATTCGTGACCGAGCACCATCGGTCTGGGTTGTGGAATGCCTCCTGAGAAGATATGCAGGTCAGAACCGCAAATCGCTGTAGAAGTTACTTTTAATATGATATCATCCTGATTCTCAATCTGTGGATCATCAATGTTATCGCAGGTTATTTTCCCCGGTCCGTGTATCACTGCTGCTTTCATATACTAGTTTTTAAAGGTTGCTGTTTTGGTTTTTCGTGCTATCGTGCTTGTTTTTTATCCAATGGCTATTTTATCTGTAATTTTTTGACATGTCCTAAAACTTCAAAATTCACCATAGCTTTTACATAAAATTATAAATACTGACGCTAAGCGGGTTACATCATTTTTATTTTAATTTACAGAATTGGATTTGCATAAATCACATCTGAATAAAGTTATCATAGCGAAATCTTCCACACTGAAAAAGCATCCCAAAAACAACAAATGCTATCCCGTTTTAATAAAATTTTAATAGTTATAATTGTTATATTTGCGTCATAAAATGGTCTGGCAAAAGTTTTAAACTGCCAAGCCAGACTTCACACAGTAGTTTAAATATTTTCACAACAACTTTAAATCAATTATTTAATTATGACAACAGGAAAAATCAATGTATCCGTAGAGAACATTTTCCCGCTTATCAAAAAGTTTTTATACAGCGACCACGAGATTTTCTTGCGTGAATTAGTTTCAAATGCAACTGATGCCACATTGAAATTGAAGCACTTGACAAACATTGGCGAAGCAAAAGTGGAATATGGAAATCCGATTATCGAGGTAAAAATTGATAAGGAAGGAAGGAAATTGCACATCATCGACCAAGGTTTAGGGATGACAGCTGACGAAGTTGAAAAATACATCAACCAAGTCGCTTTTTCTGGTGCTGAAGAATTTCTTGATAAATATAAAGATTCTGCCAAAGATTCAGGAATTATCGGCCATTTTGGTCTGGGTTTTTACTCTGCTTTTATGGTGGCAGAAAAAGTTGAAATCATTACCAAATCATTCAAAGACGAACCTGCCGCGCATTGGACTTGCGACGGAAGCCCAGAATTTACGCTTGAACCAGCCGACAAAACTTCTCGTGGCACTGAAATCATCCTTCATATTGCTGCAGATTCTTTAGAATTTTTAGAGGAAGGAAAAATTGCAGGCCTTCTTGAAAAGTACAATAAATTTATGCCAGTGCCAATCAAATTCGGAACTAGAACCGAAAAAATTGAGCAGAAAAAAGGCGAAGAAGTAGCTTCAGAAGACAAAGACAATATTTTTACCGAAGTGGAAGTTGACAATATCATCAACAACCCAAATCCGGCTTGGACGAAACAGCCGACTGAATTATCTGAACAGGATTATAAAGATTTCTACAGAGAATTATATCCAAATCAATTTGAAGAACCGCTTTTCAACATCCATTTGAATGTAGATTATCCGTTCAACTTGACAGGAATTTTGTATTTCCCAAAAATGACTGGCGATTTGCAAATCCAAAAGGATAAGATTCAATTGTACCAAAATCAAGTATATGTAACAGATAACGTGGAAGGAATTGTTCCAGAATTTTTGACAATGCTGAAAGGTGTTATCGATTCTCCGGATATTCCGTTGAATGTTTCGCGTTCTTATTTGCAGGCTGACGGCGCGGTGAAAAAGATTTCAAACTACATCACTAAAAAAGTGGCGGATAAGTTGAAATTTTTGTTCAACGAAAACCGTGAAGATTTTGAGAAAAAATGGAATGACATTAAAATCGTCTTAGAATATGGAATGCTTTCTGAACCAAAGTTTTATGAAAAAGCAGGCGCATTCACGTTATATCCAACTGTTGACAATAAGTATTTTACGCTTGATGAATTAAAAGAAAAAATCAAAGACAACCAAACTGACAAAGACGGAAAGTTGGTGGTTTTATATGCTTCAAATAAAGATGCACAGCACAGTTACATCGCTGAAGCACAGACAAAAGGTTATGAAGTCTTGGTTTTAGATTCGCCGATTATCTCGCACCTAATCCAAAAATTAGAAGCAGATAACGAGAATTTGACCTTCACCCGCGTAGATTCAGATCACATCAACAACTTGATTAAAAAAGACGAAGAAACGATTTCAAAACTTTCTGACGAAGAAAAAGAGAAATTGAAAACAGAATTGGAAGCGGTAATTTCAGACAAAAAATATTCTGTTCAATTGGAAGCTTTGGACAGCCAATCAGCGCCATTTTCAATCACACAGCCAGAATTTTTACGTCGTATGAAAGAAATGAGCCAAACCGGCGGCGGTGGAATGTTCGGCATGGGAAATATGCCAGAAATGTACAATCTTGTGGTAAATACCAACCATGAATTGGCTTCAAACATCTTGAATTCCTCAGATAAATCACACCAAGAAGCTTTGGTAAAACAAGCTTTAGACCTTGCAAAACTATCTCAGAATTTATTAAAGGGAGAAGAGTTGACCGCTTTTGTAAAAAGAAGCTTTGACTTGATTAAATAGTCTTTTTAGACTTCTTAGAAATTCAGATTAAAACCTGTGAGCTTCTGCTTGCAGGTTTTTTTATGCAATTTAATCTGTGAATTCGTGGCTAAAAAGATTGCATATTAAATCAGTTTATCGAAATTTGGAACTAAAATCATCTTCAATGACACTCAGCATAGAAACTCCGGCATTATTGTTTTCTGCAACCTCACTTATATTATTGGCTTACACCAATCGTTTTTTGACCATTGCCACCATCATCCGAGGACTAAAAAGCACTTATGATGAAAAGGAAAATATTTCGATTTTAGACCAGATCAAAAACCTGAATTTGAGGCTGACATTGATTCGCTACATGCAACTTTTTGGTGTCTTGAGTTTGTTCCTCTCGGTTTTTGCCATGCTTCTTCTGTTTTTAGAACACCAGCTTTTCAGCATCTATTTATTCGGCTTAAGCCTGCTTTGCCTCTTAATCTCCCTCGGAATATCTTTTTGGGAAATCAGCATTTCTGTCCAAGCTTTGCGCATGCACCTGAAAGATCTGATCGATAAAAAGTAATCAGAAAATAATGACATAAAAAAAGCCTCTTCGATCGAAGAGGCTTTTTCAGTGGTGGTAATCTGACGATTAAACTGTTTCAGTTTTTTTCAATTTGCGTATCGCCAAGACAGCGCCCGCGATTAATCCTGCATAAATATAATTATCTACAGGAACTGCAGGCTCGTCATTAACATCGTCTGGAAATTCATCTTGAGCCGATGCAAAAGAGGTTGACAATACAATAAAAAGAGCTGACAAGAACAATTTTCGTCTTAGGTTATGGGAAATACTTTTCATTGATTCTTATTTTACAATTAATTTTTTAGTGGCTGTGTTGTTTCCGTTTGCGATGTTTACAAGGTAAACTCCTGATTGAAGTGCAGTTTCTGGCTGAATTTTCACAACACCGTCTGCAACATTCAATTTTTTTGAATACACTTCTTGCCCTAAAAGATTAACTAATTTTACTGTTAGAGATTCTCCTTCTTGTGCAGGCAATTTCACAAAGAATTGGTTCTCCGAAATTGGGTTTGGATAAACGCTCACTGCATTTGCAAAAGCAGATTCTCCAGTTGAAAGCGTTGTTCCAAATACTACGTCAAAACGGTCTGGCGCAGCACTTGCAGTATTTGTCAAGTCAACTGTGAAAGAAACGCTAGTCTCTCCACCATTTTGAAGCGGTGTTCTTGTGTTTGTGTATTTGTCAAGCAAGAAAGCGTTGGTGTTTAAGTTTTGAACATTTACTTTATAAGTGTAATTCGTGCTTCTGTATTGGTTATGCGATAAAGGAATTACGTCAGCCTCAGTTGGAAGGTTTCTGCTTTCATAGCTCAATACTTTTCCAGCATTTGAAGTACCTGCATTTTCATCAAGGTTGCCCATTTTTACAGCGTCATTTTCGTCAACTGCATTGCTGTAAGCTTCGTCAAAAACAACTACAAAACCATCTGCAGAAGTACCTGTTGCAGCTAAAGCTGCATCTTCATATAAATTGAAGCTCATTTTGGCTAAAGTTTCTCCTGTTCTGTAAACATTTGTCAATTGGTTTGAAGCCAGTTTATTTGCTTCAGCAAAAGTCAATGTTTGTGTCGCAGCATTTGTCTGCAAGAAAAATGCCTGGCCTGGCTGTGCATATTTATTCACTGAAGAACCTGTGTTTGATTTTATGCCTGTACCAACATTATAAGTTACATAAGCTCCTCTTGAATTCACTGTTGGATCCCAGATTTGGTAGAAAGACTTATTGAAACCTACTGAATTGTTCAAAACTGTCTGCATGTCAACTTGCGCTTGGTAAGGATTTCCAACAAATACATAACGGCCTGATGTTGCAGTTAAGTTTGAATAAACTACGTTTCCTGTTTTAACAGTTCCTGTTGTTCTCAAAGTGGTTACTGAAGATGGTGAAGCGTTTAAGAATTGGTTTACAGTTCTGTCACCTCTTACAAGCAAACGATAAGGAGTTCCAGCAGTTAAAGTTGTAGCTGAAGTTGATGTTACAGCGTTCCAGCTAGTTGCTGCAGTCGTGTTTGTATTGTTATAAGTAAACAAAGAAGGATTGTTACTTCCAGAAGCATCAAAACCGTTTGTTGCACCGCCAGCTCCTGTAATATCAGTCCCCCAACCTGCATCGTCAATACCGTTTTCTTGCCAGTTTGAACGAACAGAACCTCCATCAACTGTTGAAGTAATAAATCTGAAAGCTCTTTTTGAAGGAAGGTAACGCTCAATAGTCATTTGACCAGAAATCGATCCAGTTACTTGGGCAATTACAGCTGTAGTCGTCGCATTACTTTTTAAAGTAAGCTGGTTTCCTGTTGTGAAAGCTCCAGCAGTTGGCGCTAATACTCCGGTAAGATTTAATTCTCCTGCCAAAGTAACACCGGCAGTATTATTGATTGTAAGATTCTTGATATAATTTGTAATAAAAGTATTCGCAGGAATATTTTGCGCAGTTGTTCCAATGAAAGAAACCGTTCCGTCAATCGCGTTGAAAGTTCCCGCTTTTTTTATTACACCAGCAATTCTCAAGTTTCCTGTTCCATTTACAGTAACAACAGCCCCTGTTGCAATAGTTAAATTAAGAGCAGTTCCTGTTGCTGAAGATAAAACCGGATAAACAGCAACTCCTGTTGGAATGTTTGCGGAAACACTTGCACTTGGAACAATACCACAAGACCAGTTTGACGCTGTATTCCAATCGTTGCTTACGCTTCCATTCCATGTTGTAGAATTAGAACCTGTACCTGAAACAGTTAGAAAAGCACTTTGGCTAGTTACTGAACCGCCTAGGTTAGAAATAATACATACATATTCTCCGCCATCACTTGGAACTGGAGTAGCAATTGTGTAAGAAGCTGCAGTTGCACCAGCGATAGTAGTACCATTTTTTGTCCATTGGTAGGTAAGGTCCATTCCTGTTGCCGCTACAGAGAAAGTAGCGCTACTAGAAGTGCCACATTTGTTTACCGAAACCGGCTGTGTTTGAATTACCGGAAAAGGAATAACAAATGCATTTGCATTGTAAGCGATAAAAGCAGGATCACTTGAACCAGAAGGCAAGATTTTAAATCCTTTGATCGTGTTTGCTACAGCTGCCGTTGTAATTCCGAAGTCAGAAATTTTGTAAGCAACCAATCTGATATCTTTTGTATCATTAGTCGTATTCACGCCATTTGGAACAGCTGTTGAATAAGAAGCATTTGTAAGTCTGAAAAGATCGACTCTGTTTGTTCCAATTGCGTTAACGCCACTGTAACTAACCTGAACAGGATTTCCTACGATGTTTCCGTTAGCGTCGATAAATGAATAAATATCATTATCATCGGCACCACCTGGCTGTGCAATCTGAGAAACTACGATATCTGGTTCAGAATCGTTAATTCTGCTTTCAGAAACACTTGTGATTGAGAAAACTAAAGCTACGTCAGCACCAACGTTTGTAACACCGGTACCGATATCTAAACCTTTAATTCCGTCCACAAGAACGTCTCTAATTTTCAAACCAGCAACTGCCGGCGAAGTAACATCTGCAACATCTGCATTTCCGTCAACCAAACTTCCTAATTGGATGTAAGTACTTGAACTGCTCGTTACAGAATTTCCCACGATTTCATTCAAAGGCAAAGCTCTGAAATCCCCAGGAATGTAAGTTCCAACACGTGCCGGAGTCAAAGCTGCATCAGCAACACCAGTAGAATATACTTGCGTATTGTAAGTAAAACCAATAACATTGTGGCGATTGTTATACATGTCTGCAACGTTTGATGTCGCGGCAGTAGTACTTTTATAGCCATTAAAATCTGTTATCAGCCTGTCAACTTTAGCGTTTGCAGGAGTTGCAACTGGTGCTAATTTTGTTAATGTTCCAGCAGGAGTAGTGCTTGAACCAAAATAGATGTTCAACGTTCCATCAGGAGTATTATTTCCAGGAATGATTTGAGCATGAGTTGCATCAATAAATGTATAATTTGCAGATACTGCAGAAGCTGAGCTAACACCCAGCTTTACTGTACCTGTAGAGGTAAAGCCGGTCCCCACCAGGCTAACCCTTGTTCTATTTGTAATAGTTGATGGCGAAACAGACGAAACTGTTTGTCCAAAAACATTAACCGTAAGCAGCAGAAATGCCAAAACGCTGAGCGCTGACAAAAACGACCGCTTCTTCTGTAATGAAAGTAAATTTGTAGTCATATAGTAAATATTCAAGTTTATATACAAATTGATTTTGGAATTGGAATTTCAAATCCAAAAAAACTTAAGAAAAGTATTACGCATACATGCCTCTTAAATCCATACAAATAAAAATATTATTATAAAAACAACCTAAAAATTACCGTTATTCCCGATGAAATGCAGATTTAATCGATGAACTACACTTTTTGTATTTTTTGCTGTTTTTTTCCATCGACGAAATGCACATTTCATCGATGAAATACATACCCTAAAAATATTCTTACAAAAAAAATTAGCTAAAATGTTGAAAACTTGTACGAAAAAGCGAGTTGTTCCTTTTGAAGAAAAAAAACTGCATAAAAAAGCCCCTTCAAGATGAAGAGGCTTTTTCTTAAAAAATAGAACTATTATTTTTGCGTTTTTCTAATTTTTGAGATTCCAAAAGCAGAACCTGCAATTAAACCTGCAATTAAAAATCCGTCGATTGGCGCCGCTGGTTCGTCATTTACATTGTCATCAAATGGATCTTGAGCGCTTACTGTTCCAGCTGAAAAAAGTAGGCAAAGTGTGGCGAATACAATTTTTGTCTTAAGACTTTTTGAAATATTTTTCATACGTATTATTTTACGATTAATTTTTTAGTTGTTGTCGCTTTTCCGTTGGAGATGCTTACCATATAAATACCGCTTTGCAATGTTTTTGAAGGCTCAATTTTTACAGTATTTTCTACTGTATCAATTGTTTTGGCAAAAACTTCCTGACCTAAAAGATTGGCCATTCTTACAGTTAAAGCACCTTCTGAACCTGTTGGAACCTGCACAAAAAACTGATTCCCCACAACTGGATTTGGATACACGCTTACTGCTTTTGAGAAAGCACTTTCTTCATTTCCTAAAGTAGTTCCGAAAACAATATCAAAACGGTTTTCAGCGCTGCTCGCCGTTTGTCCAGCTTCGATAGCGAAAGAAACTGTGGTTTCAGCGCCGTTGATCAATTGCGTGCTTGTATTTTTGTATTTATCTAAAAGATAGATATTTACATTTTCAATACCGCTAACTGCTACCTTATAAGTATAATTTGTATTTCTGTATTGCGTGTGAGAAATCGGCAACACTTCAGAAGCCGTTGGAAGATTTCTGCTTTCATAGCTGTACACATTTCCACCATTCATCACACCAATATTTTCGTCTTGGTTAACTGGTTTCAAAGCATCACTTTCGTCAATTGCATTGCTGTTATTTTCATTGAAATTGATTACAAAACCGTCAGCTGAAGTTCCGTCTTGTGCCAAAGCGCCGTCTTCATACAATGTAAATCGAATTTGGGCAGTTGCAGCATTTCTGAAAATAGTTTGTGTTGCAACGGAAGTAGTGTTTTTATAAGTTTCTCTAAAAGTCAACGCCGGTGAAGCGCTGCTTGTGCGTACATAAAATGCCTGTCCTGGTTGTGCGAATCTGTTTGCCACTGAACCAGAAGTTGTGTTTGAATTTGCAACCGCATCAACCGTTACATAAGCTCCTCTTGTATTTCTTGTTGGATCCCAAACATAGTAAAACTGCTTGCTCAATCCATTTGAAGCGCTTAAAACAGCATTCATATCTACTGCTGATTGATAAGGATTTCCGATTAAAGTATAACCGTTTACAGCCGTATTCAAGCCAGAAACAGTTACATCGCCAGTTCTGATTGTTCCGTATGCTCTTAATGTAGTCACTGTTGACGGTGAAGCATTCAAATGCTGGTTGATAGTTCTGTCGCCACGAACCAAAATTCTGTAAGGAACACCTGCAACCAATGGAACATTTGTGCTCGTTACCGCTGCCCAAGTTCCTGTTGTTGAATTATTGTGAACGTGTCTGAACAAAGAGGGATTGTTGCTTCCTGAAGCGTCAAAACCGTTTGCTTCAGCGCCAGCACCTGTAATATCAGTTCCCCAACCCGGAGCGTCTGAACCTTTTTCTTGCCAGTTGTCGTGAATTGTTCCTGTCGTAGTTACAGAAGAAGTCAAAAACCTGAAAGCTCTTCTCGACGGAATGTAATGCTCTATTGTCATTTCACCTGAAACGCTTCCTGTTACTTGTGCAATCATTGCCGTTGTTGCAGCATTGCTTTTCAAGGTAAGTTGGTTTCCTGTTGTAAATGTTCCAGATTCTGGATGAAGCACGCCTGTCAAATTCAAAGCTCCTGCTAAAGTTACTCCGGCAGTATTTCTGATTGTCAAGTTTTTGATGTAATTTGTTTCAAATGTATTCGCAGGAATTGTTTGCGCTCCCGTTGTCCCCACCATTCTCACGGTTCCGTCAATAACGTTCAGCGTTCCTGTTTTATTGATTTTTCCTGCAATTTCTAAAGCTCCTGTTTGAGCAATTGTCACACTAGCTCCTGAAGCAATATTTAAGTCTTTACAGTATCTTGTAACTGTATTCAAAACTGGATAATTTGTTAATCCGCCAGGAATATTTGCATTCAATTCCACTGTTGGAATCAAGCCGCAGTACCAGTTTGCTGTATTTTCCCAAGCAGTACTTACCGCTCCAGTCCAATAATTTCCTAAGAAAGCTGGCTCGCTCAAAACAGCACCTGCCACGTTTCTTACTTCCACCGTATAAGCTCCGACGTGCGCATTTGTTACGTTTGTGATAGTGTAAGAAGGATTTGTAGCTCCGGCAATATCCACACCATCTTTTTTCCATTGGTAGTATTTTCCGTTACCAGAAGCTACCACTGAGAAAGATACGTTATTTCCTGTTGAACCTGTTGGACAGATTGAAACAATGCTAGGTTGCGTTGTAATTACCGGCGCAGGAATAAAAATTGAGTTCGCATTATAAGCTGTAAAAGCCATGTCGCTGGTTCCTCCTGGGAAAACCTTGAATTTTGTAATTCTGGCATAATTTGCAGTCGTAATTCCGAATTCGCTCAATTTAAAACCGATCATTCTGATATCTCTTGTGCCGTTGCTAGTTCCAGTTGCAGCTGGTTCTGCTGTTGCGTATGCTGTACTTGAAGGCAATAAGAACAAGTCAACTTTTGCTCTACCAATATCGGTAAGATTTTTCAAAGTCGCATAAAGCGGATTACCTACAACATTTCCCGCAGCATCTGTAAAATAATAAACGTCTGTATTATCACCCGGATCAGCAATTTGCGTGATGATAATATCTGGTTCGGCATCATTTAATTTGTCGTCAGCAATTCTTGCAATATCAAATTCAAAAGTTGCATTTGTGTTGATATTAGTAACTCCAGTTCCCAAATCAAGACCTTTTAAACCGTCCATCAACACATCTTTAACTCTTACGTTAGCTGCATTTGGCAATAAAGCTTGCGTTAAAGTTCCGTCGATATTGGCGCCATATAAAATATAGTTGTCACTTGCTGTGGAAGTACTTCCAAGAATATCAATTGGCAACGCTCTAAAATCACCGCCTGGCTCAAAACCTACACTATTGTTGCTTAAGATTGCATTGTTTGCTCCAGTCGTGTAGATTTTTGTACCGAACCCAAAAGCAAGCATATTGTGGTTTGTATCTGGCTGGTTTGAAGGAATATCACTAGCAGCAGTAGAATTCCAATAACCGCCAAAGTCAGTAATTACTCTATTTACTCTTGCTGTTGCCGGAGTATTAGAAGGAACGATATAAGAAATTGTTCCAAAGCTAGTACCGTTATTTAATTTAACAGCGTGATTTCCTGTTGTCAAACCAGCTGGTGGCGTTACCACAAGAACGGTTGAAGTTCTAGAAACAATAGTTGCGTTTTCTGTACCGAATTGTACGGTTGTAGCTCCTGTAAAACCCGTACCTTGAATTCTTACTTCTGATTTGTAAGAAATAACCGTAGGTGAAAAAGAATTAATTGACTGCGAAAAAGCTGCCGAAGAAAACATCATGAAGATCAGGCAAAGGCTCAAAAGCCCAAACCCTTTCCTTTTTGAAGAAAGTAAATTTACATTCATAAAGTAGATAATTTTTAAAATTTGAATTGCAATACTTTGAAATATTGGTTTTTATACAAATTAATTAGAGAGATATTCTTACATTTCTCTAGCTAATTTGCCGCAAATAAATAAATTAATATAACCTCTACCAAACTACTGCAAACCTAAAATATGTTTTATCGACGAAATGCACATTTCATCGACGAACTACATCTTTTTAACATTTGGAGTTAATCTATTTTATCGACGAAATGCATATTTCATCGATGAAACGCACTCTTTTAAAAAATTTATGTACTTTTAATAATGATGTTTTTTAAGTTTTTCCATAAATTATTTCTCTATGAAAATTTTGGATTTCCAACAATTTATCCAGTAAATTAAATTATAAATTAAACTTTTTATGTTTTCAACAGTCAAAGTTTAAACTAAACCAATTCACGATGGAAAATGCAATTCTTTGGTCGCTACGTTTGGGATTTTCTGGAAAGCAGTCGCCTATGTTAAAAAAAGACTTGAACAGCTTTCTGAAAAAGTCTTTTGCTTCAAAACCAGATTCTGTTTTGCCAGAACTGCTTGCTGACAGTCCAAAAACTACGGAAGAACTGAAAGCAAAAAGAGCCTTTTTGAAAAATGCTGACCAGACTGAAAAGAAAAAAAACATTCAGCGGGAAAATGCAGTCAACATTGGACTAAAATCTTGGTGGCTTGACAAAATGTATCAGGAGGAATTGCCGTTGCGCGAGAAAATGACTTGTTTTTGGCACAATCATTATGTTTCGACTTTCCAAAAAGTAAGGGTGAATTATTGGATTTACCAGCACAACCAATTACTTCGTGAAAATGCTTTTGGAAATTACAGAGAATTGACCAAAAAGGTGCTCAAAACAAATGCAATGGTTCGCTATCTCGACAATACTGACAATAAAAAAGATAAAAACAACGAAAACCTGAGTCGGGAATTGTTGGAACTTTTTACTCTCGGCGTAGGAAATTACACTGAAGAAGATATTAAAAACGGCGCAAAAGCACTAGCTGGACTTGGCGTTGGCGAAGAACAGGCTTTTTACAGGCCAAGATTTGAAGACGACGAAACAATAACCTATTTAGGCAAGACAGGAAACTTCAAGTCTGACGATTTGGTCAACATTATTTTCGAGCAGAAAAACATTCCATATTTGATTACCAAGAAGATCTTGAAATGGTTTCTCTATGACAATCCGTCGCAAGAAATGGTAATTTATTATGGCGATTATTTAAGAAAGAAAGACTTTGAAATTGAACCTTTACTGCAGAAAATTTTTACAGAAGAATTTAGGAAAGAAACTTCTGGACAAAAAATAAAAGAACCGCTGACTTATATTTTACAGCTTTTTGACGAACTGAATATCCAAAATCCGAATATGAAAACGGTAGCATTTTTCTTAAAAGACCAAGGCATGGATTTGTTCAACCAGCCGAATGTAAAAGGCTGGGACGGCGGTAATAATTGGCTTACTTCGCAAGTCTTTTTACAGCGAAACAACGCATCTGATTTATTAACGTCTGGAAGAATTATCAATAAAAAAGGCATTAATGCTGAAAATTTCAAGCAAAACCCAGAGCTTGAAAAAATAGACATCAAACTTCATTGGAACAAAAAAGCGAACAACAAAGAAATCATTGCCGAGCTAAAAAACAGACTGTTATTTTCTGCGGATGAAAAAACACAGAAAGACTTTGAAAATATATTAAAATATGATTTCAACCCAAATGATCCTGGTGCAGAAAATGCTGTTTTGAGGCTTTTTAATGCAATGACAAAACTGCCAGAATTTCAACTTATCTAAATCAAATCCTCCACAAAACTGAACCTAAAACCAGAACAGATGAACAGAAGAAACTTTTTATCGCTCACAGGAACTTTTACCGGAGGAATGCTTTTGCTTCCTGATTTTCTGCATGCATTTGGAGCAAGTCCGAATTTGATTATTGGCGAGCAATGCGTGGTTTTTATCCAATTAAATGGAGGAAATGACGGCTTGAACACTTTTATCCCGTTTGAAAATCCGCTTTATTATGAATTCAGAAAAAATATCGCCTTAAGCAAAGACGATGTCATTGGCAAAAATCAAGGCATGGCTTTTCATCCGTCGCTAAAAGATTTCGCCACAATACAACAGAATGGCGACTTATCGGTAATTCAAAACGTGGGTTATCCTGAACCAAACCGCTCGCATTTCAGAAGCCAAGAAATCTGGCAAACGGCCTCAGATCCTCACGAATATAAAGCCGAAGGATGGCTTGGTCGCTATCTTGACTTACAATGCAATGACCATCAGCCGACGGCGGGAATCAACATCGATTCTATTGATAATCTGGCACTTAAAGGCTTGGAACCCAATTCGATTACAGTCAAAGATCCGAATCGTTTTAAAGTAAAAAACATTCAAAATGCGGTAAAATTATCTGAAAATCCACAGCTTGATTTTGTCAGAAAGATTGCTAATTCAGCTTCTGAAGGTTCTGGAGAAATACAAAAAGCATTGGCCAAATCATCCGCAGAAAACACCTATCCAAAGACAGAATTAGCCAAAAATCTTGAATGGATTTCCAGATTAATTAAAGGAAACCTCAACTCAAAAGTGTATTATACTTCGCTTGGCGGTTTTGACACGCACGACAACCAGCTGAATATTCACAAAAATAAATTGGCCGATTTGAACGACGCTGTTTTTGCATTTTATAACGATTTGAAAACAGCATCATTGTTGCAAAATGTGACTTTGGTAGTTTTTTCAGAATTCGGAAGAAGGGTCAAAGACAATGGCCGAGGAACCGATCACGGAACCGCAGCGCCAATGTTCATAATCGGTGGTCAAAACAAAGGAAAAATCATTGGAAACAATCCAAATCTAGCAGATTTAGAAAATGGTGATTTGAAGCATGAAATAGATTTCAGAAGCGTTTACGCCAGTTTATTGCAAGAAAAATTAAGCTTTGACTATTCAAAAATCGGAATCAGCAATACGCCTTTGGCAGGACTGTTTTAACTATTCGACAATCCAAAGCAGGACAGGTTTTTTAGTGCTTTGCAATTTTGCATCTAAAATCTCCATGAAATCATCTGAAACTGCAGGACAGCCCCAGCTTAACGGCGAATATCGTGGATAAATTTCTTTACTAGAAACCGCGCTCCAAGAATGCAAGACTACTACCCTATTTTCTGCGTTGCTGTTGGATTTTTCTAAGCCTTTCAGCCAATATTTAATTTTGATTCCCCAAGAACTCGTGTCGCGTTTGCCGATTTTATATTTTCCCTTGGAAGAACAATGGCTGTTATCAGCATTGCTGCATTTCGACTTTTCCCACTTGGTTTCATTGGTGGTCGCGACATCGCAGCTTCCGTGTGTGACCAAATTTTCGCCAACAATTTTATCTTTCTTGAAATCATAGACAAAAAAGCGATTTTTACCCGAATGGATGCTCAAGTCTATCAAAAAATAATAGTCTTCATTGAATTTCTCAGCTTTGCAAAATGCTTTCGCCTCGCTGTGATAAGTCGCATAATTGGCCTTTTCAGCAGCAATTTCTTTGTCTTTTTTACAGCTGATAAAATTTAAGAAAGCAAACAGAATAATTTTAGGGAACATGGGCGGAGGATTTTAGTTAGCTTGTTCTGTTATAACTAAAATCCTATTAAAAAAGTATGCAGTTTTAAATTATTTTCTGTCCTTGGATCACCGGAAGCAATAGTGTAAAAATCGCTTTTTCTCCCTTAACGCCAGAAGCTTGGATGCTTCCATGGTGGCGCTGCACGATTTTCTTGCACAAAGCCAGCCCGAGTCCGGTTCCTTCATATTCGTCTTTGGCATTGAGCCTAGAAAATACGTCGAAAATCTTGTGCACATAATCTGGATCAAGTCCGATTCCGTTATCCGTAATCACAATTTTCGCCATTCTTTTTTCATTTGCGCCAATAACAGCCGACTCAATGGTAATCAGCGGTTTCAAGTCTTTTTTTGAAAATTTCAGCGCATTATTTATCAGATTATAAAACAATTGATAAATCAAAACCGAAGCGCCTTCAATCACCGGAAGTTTGTCTTTTTGCAAAACCGCCTCTTTCTTTTGTATCAATATTTCTAAGTCAGATTCAATGTTTTCCATGACATCGTTCAGATCGATTTCATCAATCGGCCTTTCTGAAGAAGTAATAGCAGAATACGCCAAAACACCTTCGATCATTGAAAACATTCGGTCTGTGGAAGTTTGTATTTTGCTCAAATAAGACTGACCTCTTTCTGGCATCAGCTCTTTAAAATCATTCTCAAGCATGTTGCTAAAAATCTTGATTTTTCTAACCGGTTCTTTCAAATCGTGGCTGGCAACGTGGGCAAACTGAAGCAAATCGTCATTGGAACGCTGCAATTCTAAAGTACGTTCGCGCACTTGCTTGGTAAGCTCTTCTGCAAATCTTTTCTGCTCTGTAATATCTTGGATAACGCCAATCAAACCATTCGGATTTCCGTCTTCTGAATAAGTCAGTTTCCCTTTTATACGCACCCATCTTTCTGTGTCGTCATTTCCAATAACGCGCGCTTCATAGTCCAGATTTCCTGTAACAAGCGACTCGTCGTGGGCTTTCTGCCTAATTTCAAGATCTTCAGGATGAATGTAACTCATCAGTTCAGAACGGGTTACTTTTTTGTGTTTTTTAAGTCCCCAAATTTCATTGAATCGTTCTGAAGTTTTCATTTCATCTGAAACAAGATCGGTTTCATAAGGTCCTAAATCTGCAGATTCAATGGCCAGCTGTGCTTTCTGTTCTGCTTCTTCAATTTTTCTTCTTGCCAGGACTTGCTGTGTGACATCTGTTGCCACTGACAAAATTCCTGAAATGGTGCCGTCAGTTTCTCTGAAAACTTCGTACACATAATCTACATAAATGGTTTCCCAAGTATTGTTTCTAAATAAATCAACCGCAACATCATGGTCTTTATGGGCAATTCCGGTGCGGTAAACTTCATCTAAAATTTCTTCAAAACCTTTTCCTTTAATCTCCGGAAGGCCTTCAATAAATGGTTTTCCGATAGTCTGTTCTTTGGATTTTCCCCAAATTTCGATCATTTTTTCATTGGCAATTTCCACCACATGGTTTGGGCCTTTGAAAATACACATCGCCACCGGAGCCTGAACGATCGTATTTCTTAAATTCTTCTCGCTTTCTTCAATTCTTTGCAATGCCATCACATTTTCAGTCACGTCAATCGCGATATCTAAAATAGCATATACTTCGCCCTCAGCATTGAAAATCGGCGTGTAAGTGAAGTCATAATAATTGTGCGTCAGTACGCCGTTTTGTACAATTTTAACCTGCGTTCCAAACGTTTGGAACATCTCTCCTTTTGTGTAAACGTCGTCCAGAATCTGCAGAAACGGCTGTCCTTCTGTGACCAATTCTGGCATGGCTTCTCTTAAAGTCCATCCGGTTACGTCACCTTTCCCAACGATGTCGTTAAAAGTTTGGTTTGGCATTTCAATTACCAAATCACGGCCCACAAAAAGACCGATGGCAACCGGCGCCGCAGCAATCAGGCTTCTGAAACGGCCTTCGCTTTCTTCGAGTTTTTTTCTGTTGCGCACTTTTTCTGTAACATCAATGGCGCTGTCCATGATACCATAGATTTTTCCTTCTCCATCAAACAAAGGCTTATAAGTAAAGTCAAAATAATAAGTATCTAAAACGCCGTCAACCTTTAAAATTGCTGGTTCGTCTGTTGCGCTATAAGCCACTCCTGTTCGCAATATTTCTTGCAATATTTCAAAAAACGGCTGTCCGACTAATTCTGGTACTGCTTCAAGAAGCGGTTTTCCAATCACCGATTCCCTGTCTTTGCCCCATATTTTAATCATATTTTCATTGGCAATTTCCACCACCATGTCTTCTCCTGTAAAAAGGCAAGTTGCAATAGAAGACTCTTCGATCAAGCTTCTAAAACGCAGTTCGCTGTCTTCGATGATTTTTTGAGTATCAACTTTGTCAGTTACATCTACAGCAGTTGCTAGAATTCCGTAAACTTGACCGTCAATATCGTGAAGCGGCTTGTACCAAATATCTAAATAAAGATGTTTCAGTTTTTCACCGTCTTTGTACCAAACTTCTGCTTCTTTTTCTATGTAAGGAAGTCCTTTTTCATAAACTTCCTTCAGTATTTTAAGATAGTTTTGCCCTTGCAGTTCAGGAATCGCTTCTTCAAGGCTTCTCCCCAAAACTGACCTGTCTTTTCCCCAGCTTCTCAGCATTTTTTCATTGGCCAGCTCAATGACTAAATCAGGACCAGAAAGAAAAGTCACGCGCATCGGCGACTCATCAATCAGCACTTTCAAACGCTGCTCGTTTAATTTAACTTTTGATTCTGCTTCCACCTGCTCGTGAACATCAACCACAGTTCCCACAAAACCTTCGTATTTTCCTTCGCGGTCATACTTAGGACTTCCGCTGTCAATTGCCCAGCGGTATTCTCCTTTATTATTTCTAAGACGGTACAAAACGCTGACCGGCTCTTCATTGGCATAGCCATATTTGAAAGCTTCCGCAGACATTTCGGCATCATCAGGATGCACGGCGTTCAGCCAGCCAAAACCTTCTGCTTCTGCTTGCGTCTGGCCAGTATAATCATACCAGCTTTTGTTTAAAAATATACAATATCCGTCAGTTCTGGTAATCCAAACAATGGCAGGCAGCGCATTGGTCAAGCTCCTGAAATAAGCTTCGCTTTCTCCTAATTTTCTTTGTGCGACGGCTTCTTTAGTCACGTCAAGCAAAATTCCGTTTAATCGGGATGCTTTTTTATTTTCATCAAAAGTTGCCTTTCCTTTTGCTTTTACAATTCTTTCCTGCTTCGTCTTTGGATGAATGATGGTATATTCAATTTCATAATCGCCACCTGAACTATAATCCATTGCCGTTTCAATGGCTTTAATCACCGTCGCCCTGTCTTTTTCGGCAATAATATTAGTAGCAATTGAAAGGTCGATTGCTTCATCTGGCGTTAATCCAAACCACTCTTTAAGCCTGTCATTTCCTGAAAAAGTATTGGTTTCAGGGTTCAAATCCCATGTACCAAGTTCTGCCGCTTCAATCGCAAAGCGTAGCATGTCTTGGTTTTCTTCAAGCTTTTTAAGGCGTAAAATTTCTGATGATTCCATTTAAATTATTGAGGTGAGAAATGTAATAATTTTTTGCAATAAATGAATTATATAATTCCGAGTTTTTTAAGGGAAGATATGATGGAAAAACTGCTCTAATTGTAGATTAGAAATAGTGCTCATCGTAATAGCATTCTGATTCATTGCAATTTTTCATATAATCTCATAAAGACTTTAGTGTCGCTTTCAAGGTCTTCATTACTGCTTTAGGACTTGAAAATTAACCTTTTTCAATATAATCTGCATCCTAATACATTCCTCCTTCCAATATTTCAGAAAATTATTATATTTGGGAATTGACTATTTTCCCTAAACATAAAATTTCAAACCATGAAAAAAACTAACTACTTTAAAAATACTTTCCTGCCATTAGCTGCCTGCCTTACTGTCGGGATTTTTGTATATGGATTGCTGACTACCGATTTCGACACTGAACTAATTACTAATAATCTACTTAAAAGCGTGACTGTTGGCGTTGTGACAGCATTGATTTTAGCCTTGTTAAACAGTTATTTTAAAATTACACCTTTTAAGAAAAAACAATAAGAATGAAATTATTTAAAGCATCACTGCTGCTATTTGCCATCGCCTTAACCGGATGCCAGGAAAAACAAGAATCGCTGACGCCAGAACAAATCAGCAACAAGGTTTTCAAAATGCTTCAAAATTTCGACAATGAAAATTTAGAGAAATACAAAGAAGACATCATCACTTTTAAAGAACTAAAAGATCTGGCAAACGATAAAGATATTCCGCTTGACGAGATGGTCAGAAATGATTTCAAAGCCACAGGAACCAAAGATTATGATGAGGCAATGGCCAGAGATTTTGGAGGTTTGACTGCTGACGCTTCGCAATATAAAATTGAATGGAGCAAGATAAAATTCGTAGAATTTAAAGAACACATTCAAGAAATGGGCGTTGGGAAAGCCGTAATCGTGGAAATCTTTTTCAGTCAAGAAGACCGAAAATTTTCGATTAAAGCAATCGGCGTTTTTGATGGAAAAGGCTACCGAATGATAAAAATTGGCGATTTAAGACAAACTTATTCATAGCTTTTTAAAATAATATGCCTAACTTCATAGTAGCGAACCCTAAATTTAAAAATATGAATACAGCACCAATTTTAAAAAGTGAAAATGCCCAATTCAGCCAGGCAACCATCGGCGGCATTCAATGTTCTGTTGCCTATATCAAAAAATTCAAATGGAGCTGGCTTGCCACACAGCTCAATGCCTTTGTAATCATTGGGGAAACCGATGCATTGATTGATAAAAATGCAATGGCCAAATTTTCAAGCGACTGTTTTGACTATGCGTTGAAACACAGCCAAGGCTGGCCAAGAGGCATTCAGTCAGGCATCGGCAGCGTAGCCATCTTAAAAGGAAACAATGTGGACCAAAGCGCGGTTCAGTTTGTAGAAAATTTTTCGAAAAAGCATTTCTCTGCATTTGAAATTCCGGTAGTTTATGATACCGAGAAAAAGAGAGCGTTTCGCTATGTTTCGACACCGCTTTGGGGGAAAATTTACTTTCCTTTCTTCACAAAAGTCATTGACGGAGTGTCAAGTTCTTTAAATTAAAAATAAATGAGCGCTTCTGAAAGTTATTCTTTTTTAACAACGAAGGGCGTTTTAAAGCTGAACCTTATAAATGCAGCCGAACCTAATAATGGACGGATGCTTTATAAGGTTTCGCTTTTTCTAGAAGACAAGAATCTCACGGATGCTTATTTTGGAAATTGGCCTTACGTCAATTATTACCTTGCCAAATACAATGCTTTTTCAACAGACGGGAATTGGTTTTATATTCCGAAGGAGAACGAGCATTTTTTGATTAATGCCACTTTAGAAAAGATACTGCTTCCTAGTATTTCGCTTTCTGCCGCTACTTTTATTGGAAATAGTTTCTTTGACGACTGCCTTTTTGTTTTTACTTACGAAGAAATACTTTCTAAAAATCTTCAAACCGAAAACGTAAGCAAGTTTCGAATTTCTGAAGAAAAAATATATTTTAAAGAAGTTGTTATTGTAGATTCAAAAAGTATAAAAGCAATCTTGAGCAATGGATTGACAAAGTTTTTCAGTTTTGATTTGCGAGAGCTTCCTTAATATGCGAGCAAAACATTGAGAAAATTCGTATTTCAAAATCCAAAAATTATTTTGACTTTGATAATTTAAGAAAAAAATATATTAGACAAAAGTTAATTTTTGGGATACTTCCTTATTTTCAGGAAAGAAATGTGTTAAATTTGGTTACCACTATTAAATGAAAGATCACGTGCGAAAACCTACAGCTTTACCATCAGATGCAAATTTTAAATTTCCAAAATCACCCACGGGAGTTGAAGGACTAGATGAAATCACAGAAGGTGGTTTCCCAAAAGGACGCCCCACATTAATTTGTGGCGGTGCCGGCTGTGGAAAAACACTGCTGTCAATGCAGTTTTTAATTAAAGGAATTACTGAATATGACGAACCAGGCGTTTTCATGTCTTTTGAAGAACCTTCAGATGACCTTTCTTTAAATGTAAAATCACTGGGTTTTGATTTAGAAAAATTAAAGGCTGATAAGAAATTGGTGGTTGACCATGTGCGTGTGGAACGTTCTGAAATTGAGGAAGCAGGTGAATATGACCTCGACGGACTTTTTGTGAGATTGGGCTATGCGATTGATACAGTGAAAGCAACAAGAGTTGTTTTAGATACGCTGGAGTCTCTCTTTTCAGGACTTGACAACCAAGCCATTCTTCGTGCCGAACTTCGTCGCCTTTTTCACTGGCTGAAAGATCGTGGCGTGACGGCAGTGATTACCGGCGAAAGAGGAACGGCGACTTTAACCAGACAAGGACTTGAAGAATATGTTTCTGACTGCGTAATTATGCTAGACCATCGCGTGATCGAGCAGGTTTCTACACGAAGATTGCGCATCATAAAATACCGAGGCTCAACGCATGGAACCAATGAATATCCGTTTTTAATTGATGAGGATGGAATTTCTGTGCTGCCAATTACATCGCTGAAATTAGACAATGAAGTTTCTTCAGATATAATTTCGACAGGCGTTCCTGGATTAAACGAAATGTTTGAAAAAGGTGGCGTTTATCGCGGCAGCAATATTTTGGTTTCGGGAACTGCAGGAACTGCAAAGACTACGATTGCGGCCTACTTTGCCAACGAACAATGCCTAAAAAAAGAGAAAGTGGTTTATTTTGCCTTTGAAGAATCACCTCAGCAGCTGGTTCGCAATATGAAATCCATTGGAATTGACTTAGAACAGCATCTCAAGAAAGGGCTCTTGCAAATACATTCTTCGCGACCCTCATTAAACGGACTTGAATTGCATTTGCTTACGCTTAGAAAATTGATCAGGGAATTTAAGCCAACGACCGTAATCATTGACCCAATCAGCAATTTGATTACCGTGGGAAGCGTTCATGAAGTGCGTTCGATGCTAGTCAGATTGATCGACATGCTGAAACTGAACAATATCACGGCATTGTTTACTTCGTTGAACAAGCAGACCGATGACATGCGACCAGATTTAGCCGAAGAATCGGTTTCCTCACTTGTGGACACATGGATTACCGTTCGCGATATGGAAGGAATTGGCGAAAGAAACCGTGGCCTTTTTATTATAAAATCACGCGGGATGGGCCATTCTAATCAAGTGCGTGAATTTTTGATTACCAAACAAGGCATCAAGCTTTTAGACGTAGAACTTGGTCCGAATGGAATTTTGACTGGTACTGCGAGAAAATCGCATGAGTTGAGCAGAACGGTTTCGAAGCTAAAATTGCAAGATGAACTTGACAGAAAAGACCGCGAAATTGAACGCAAGCGAAAAGTGCTTCAGGCGAATATTGACGCACTGAAAAACGAATTTGAATCAGCTGTTGAAGAATTGAACGTCTTAAAACATACGGAAGAACTTAGTTCAAAAGCGGCATCAAATAAGAATACTGACAAAGCGAAAAAGAAATGAAAAAGCAACCCGCCGAATGGCAACTCTTATTATACATAGCCGGACAGACACCAAAATCGATCAAGGCTTTAAGTAACATTAAAAAATATGCAGAAGAACATCTGGCAGGAAAATATTCTATTGAAATCATTGACCTGCTGGTAAATCCGCAGTTAGCAGAAGGCGACCAGATTTTAGCCGTGCCAACGTTAGTTCGGAAATTTCCAGAGCCGATTCGAAAAATCATCGGAGATCTTTCAAACGAAGAAAGAGTGCTTGTCGGACTTAACATCAAACCCCTTAAATAAGCCAAAGTGGAAAACAGCCAAAATAATGCCTCCAAGACAGAGAATTACAAATTCATTCTGTTTATTTCTGGCATGTCCACAAAATCCAGCCACGCGATAGAAAATCTGCGAAGGATAAGCGAACAGTATCTTGAAAAAAGCGATTTGCAGATTATTGACATAAGAACTGACCAACAAAAAGCGGTGGAATATCAAATTATCGCAGTACCGACATTGCTGAAAGTTGCGCCAAATCCACAACGCACAATTTTAGGCGACTTGTCTGATACTGAAAAAGTTTTAAAGATTTTAGATATCATCGATTAAGAAGATTTAGATTTGAAAGAACACGAAAAAAATACAGAAGCACTGCAGTCAGAAATCGAAGAGCTGAAAGGTCAACTTTTTGAAGCAAACAGCATTATCGACGCCATCAGAGAAGGCGCCGTTGATGCGCTTGTACTAAACGTTGGTGGAAAAGCCGAAGTCTATTCGATGGAAAGCGCCGATTATACTTATCGAATTCTGATAGAAAAATTTGGCGAAGGCGCGCTGAGCATTTCTGACGACGGACTGATTTTGTATTGCAATGAATATTTTGCAAACATGATTGGCCTTGCTCCCACATTAATCATCGGCACTTATTTTGACACTTATTTTGAAGCTCCGGAGGAATTTAATGCGACAAAAGATGCTTTGAAAAAAGGCCCGAGCAAGCGGGAATTGGTTTTAAATTACGGAGGCAAAAAAGTTTCTGTTTATGTTTCGCTGACTGATCTGAATCCTACAGTTGCAGCAATTGGCGTGGTCGTGACTGACCTTACAGAGAAAAAAAGCCATGAAGAAGCATTGGTTTCTTACCAAAAAGAACTTGAAAAAAAAGTGGATGAGTTGCACCAAACAAATACCAATCTAGAGCAATTTATTCACGTAATTTCACATGATTTAAAAGAACCGCTTCGCAAAATCCTTACATATACTTCTCACCTAAATGCCAATAAAGTTGATGCTTTTGCAGAAGACGTTTTGAAAAGCCTGAATGTAATCAATTCTTCTGCATTGCGACTGAATTCGCTGGTTGACGATTTGGTAAAATATGCTTTCAGTGCGGCAAAAGATGAAGAAAACGATGTTGATTTGAACAAGGTTTTGGTCGAAGTTTTAGACGATTTAGAATTAAGCATTAAAGAAAATACAGCGCTCATTGTTATTGAAAAACTGCCTGAAATTTCGGGTTCAAAAATTCAGATGCGCCAGCTTTTTTCGAATCTTATTTCAAACGCCATCAAGTACAGCAAGCGCGATGTCAAGCCAGAAATAAAGATTACTGCTGAAATTGCAGACGGTGCTGAAATACAGGCAACTGGAAAAAATTACTATAAAATTTGTATTATCGACAACGGAATTGGAATGGATTCCATGCATTTAAGCAAAATATTTACTATCTTTCAACGCTTGCACATGCGGGACGAATATTCTGGAAACGGAATCGGGCTGGCCATCTGCAAGAAGATAATGGATAACCACCAAGGAAAAATAAATGTGGAAAGCAAGCTCGAAAACGGCAGTATTTTCAACCTTTATTTTCCTATAAAATAAAAAATGAAGCTACAAGAACTGCACATTCTCATCGCTGAAGATGATATTGACGACGCTGAAATCATTGAGGCAAGCTTTGCCAGACATTCTTCATTCACAAATGTTGACATCGTAAAAAACGGTAAAGAACTTCTAGATTATCTTGGTAATAAAATTCCAGATGTTATCTTAACAGATATCAACATGCCTATTTTAAACGGAATTGAAGCATTGACAGCCATCCATGAGAATGAAAACTTAAGAAATATTCCAGCTTTTGTTTATTCAACGACCATAAATCCTTCGTATGAAGCACGGTGTAAAGAATTGGGAACTAAAGGTTTTCTGATAAAACCGTTTCAGCTCGACGAGTTTTATGAAATTCCAAACCGCATTCTATATATTTTAGGATTAGACCAATAACTTATTTTCATTTTTAAATAGTACAATAACTTTAGAAATTCCACTTTCAAATGGTATCTTTGTCGGCTTTTTAAATTTTAAAAAATGACAAAAAATAACGTACTGAAAGGAGTTTTCTTAGTTGGATTAGGCGCTACAAGTTATGGAATGCTGGCCACTTTTGTAAAAATGGCATATGGCGAAGGTTACACTACAGCCGAAGTTACTTCTTCACAATTTCTTTTCGGAATCATTGGAATTCTGATTATCAATGCTTTTCAAAGACAAAGAAACAATAATACTGCAGTCAAAGCGACAAAGAAAAACAAGACACAGTTAATGATTGCCGGAACTTCCACAGGACTGACCAGCATATTTTATTATTTGGCTGTAAAATTTGACATTCCGGTTTCTATTGCCATAGTACTTTTAATGCAGACCGTTTGGATGGGCGTTTTATTAGAAATGTTTCTAGAGAAAAAACTGCCTTCTACAATTAAGATAATCGCTGTAATTATCGTTTTAATCGGAACTGCTTTGGCAACAAATCTCATCAATTCTAGCGTAGAATTAAATCCGCTTGGAATCTTTTTTGGGATGTTAGCTGCAGCCTCTTTCACCACCACAATGTTTACGGCAAACAGCATTGCCACTGAAATTTCTTCCGCGCAGCGAAGCCTTTATATGCTTTTAGGCGGTGGCGTTATGGTATTGCTTTTTGCTTTGATTACGCAAATAATTCCGAATCAGAATGAAGCTGTAAACCAAGCAATGGGCGTTTTTTCAACTGCCAAAGATTTCAATTTCGAAATATTTTTAAAATGGGGAATCGTGCTTTCTTTATTTGGAACAATTATTCCGCCAATGCTTTTAAACGCAGGTTTCCCACACACAGGAATTGGATTAGGAAGCATCGTTTCATCGTTAGAATTACCAGTGTCTGTTTTGATGGCTTATTTCCTGCTTCACGAACAAGTACTTATGGTACAATGGATTGGAATTATTTTAATCATCATGGCAATCGTCATTATGAACGTAAATTTCAAAAAGAAAGCCATTTAATAGCGCTAATTTGCTTAAATTAGTAAAAAATAATTATGGAATTACCTTGGCATCTTTATCTGATGGGCGCGATTTACATCCTCGCGGGATTGAATCATTTCAGAAATCCGAGAATGTATGTCAAGATAATTCCAGATTACCTTCCTTATCCTAAATTGCTGAATGTTTTGAGCGGTTTTGCAGAGATAATTGGAGGAATTCTGCTTTGCATTCCCGCTTATTCTTCTTTCGGAGCTTGGATAATTATTGCTATTCTGATTGCCGTTTTTCCTGCAAATCTTTTTATGGTGACTCATAAAAAAGCTAGTTTTGGGCTTCCAAAATGGATTTTATGGTCGCGACTTCCTTTGCAAATCCTGCTTATTCTTTGGGCATACATTTACACATAAATAGATTCAGTTGTGATATTTTGCATTGAAATATTGCATTACTTTGCAGTGGATTCTTCAGACAGAAATAATTGAAGAAAGTGCTATACCACAACTCATTCAATGAAAAAAATTACCTTAAAAAACAAGATTGATTTCGCATTTTTTGTGATTTTGATCATCTTTACATTTTTAGCTTATTTTACTTACAACAGGGCGCAATCTGTGAAGCAAAACAGGCTTATTGTAAACCATACCAGCAATGTTAATGGCGTTCTTGAAAAAGTGCTTTCAAGTACGATGGATATTGAAACAGGAACGCGCGGCTACACGATCACAGGAAATGAAAATTATCTAGAAGTCTATAATGAAGGCCATAGAAATCTAAAAATCTGGCTGGATTCTTTGAATTCGATGAATGAAAACGATGAAATTCAGGTCATGAATTTGGATACTTTGCAGCGTTTGATTGAGTCGAAAAAGAAAATCAGCGCCGAAACAATTCTTGTCAGAAGAAAAGAAGGCATGGAAAGGGCGGCAGCAATTGTTTCCTCCGGACGCGGTAAAGAAATCATGGATTCTATCAGAAATTCGATTCAAGAATATCAAAATCAATCTGTTAGACTGCTTTCTGCAAATTTAGCGGAGACAGAAAAAAACATCAAGGCAAGGAATTTGAATTTCCTATTATTCACGATCATAACTTTCATAATCGTATTTATCGCTTACTATAAAATCAGACAGAACACAAAATATTTGCTTTTGGATAAAATAATCCAAACCAATCTTTTGAACGAATTGGCCGTTCAAAATACACAGCTGAATGATTTTGCAAACATCACTTCGCACAACTTGAGATCGCCAGCCGGAAATATCACTGCACTGATTTCAACCATCGATGATGAGAGCGCGATTGAAGAATATAAAACGGTTTTTGAAATGCTGAAAAAAGTGGCACAAAACCTGAACGACTCTCTAAATCAATTAATTGAAGTGCTTCACGTCAAAAAAAATAAAATAATTGAAAAAGAATCCTTAAATTTTTACGAAATTTATTCAAAGACAATTGAGTCGCTTCAAGGTGAGATTTTAAATTCAAAAGCAGTTATTTCTGCAAATTTTGAAAATGCGGCTTCTCTTGTTTATTCAAGAATTTATTTGGAAAGCATTTTTCATAATTTGATCAGCAACGCCATTAAATACAAGGATGAAGCGCGTCTTCCAGAAATTAATATACATACAGAAATTAAAAATAATAAGTTGCTGCTTCATGTAAAAGACAACGGCCTTGGGATTGATTTAGAACGATATGGCGATAAAATTTTTGGAATGCATCAAGTTTTTCACAAACATCCAAATGCGAAGGGAATTGGGCTTTTCATGACAAAAACACAGATCGAAAGCACAAACGGAAAAATTTCTGTGGCAAGCGAAGTCAACAAAGGCACGACTTTTACCGTAGAATTTTCGCTTGAAGAGTAAAATTTTTTAGGAAATATGAATGATATCGTAACTTATTTTTCAACAATTCCTTCCTTGCACCGAAGCCTGATTTTGGCCGGAGGAATTACAATTTTCTGGCTTTTGGAAAACGCTTTTCCTTTATTTCAGATGAAATATAAAAAGTGGAATCACGCCGGAATCAATTTGTTTTTTACATTCACGACCATAATCGTCAATTTCGTTTTGGCATTTATTTTATTGCAAGCTTCCGATTTTGCTGTCAAAAATAATTTCGGGGTTTTAGAATGGCTTCCTGAGTTGCCGCTTTGGCTTTATGCATTGATCGGATTGCTTTTATTGGATTTGATCGGTGCTTATCTCGCGCATTTGGTGCAACATAAAACCAAATGGATGTGGCGTTTTCACTTGATCCACCACACTGATACCTGGATTGACACGACTACTGCAAACCGCCACCACCCTGGAGAGAGCGTGATTCGTTTTGTGTTTACCGTTGCCGCTGTTCTGATTTCAGGAGCGCCGATGTGGCTGGTTTTTCTTTACCAATCGCTTTCGGTTGTTTTTTCTCAGTTCAACCACGCCAATATTTCACTTCCTGAAAGGCTAGATTATTTTATAAGCTATTTTATCGTTTCTCCAAACATGCATAAAGTGCACCACCACTATGTTTTGCCGTATACCGACTCGAATTATGGCAATATTTTTTCAGTCTGGGACCGCCTTTTTGGAACTTTTACAATATTAAAAAAAGATAAAATTATTTATGGAGTTGACACTCACATGAAAGTTTCTGAACATAATAAGTTATCGAATTTGATTAAAATTCCGTTTCAAAAAGCTAAAATTCAGCCTGATAAAAAAATTTAAGTCCAGTTGAAAAAGTGATTATTTTTTTTCTTAATATTGAGTAACTATTAAAAACTTAAAAAACAATTTATCTGAATTAATTTTCAAGTAATGAAAAGAGGCAAAAATATTGAGTTGGACAGGGAGCAAAGCGAAAAGTTGGTCACCCTTGCTTTAGAAGAAAGAAATCCTTTCGAGATTATCAAGAAAGAGCTGGGTTTGGTTGAAAAAGAGGTGATCGAAATTATGAAGAAAAAGCTAACCGCAGATAAATTTGAGCTGTGGAAGAAAAAAGCTATGGCTAGCAAACCAAAGCCGAAACCGCCAAGAATTGATGAATTTGACGACGATTTGGACGGAAAATACTACATCAAAAACAAGTTTGACTAATCATAGAACTCCTTTTTTAGGAGTTTTTTTATGCGCAATTATAAAATATTTTTAAATAAAATATAAACATTATTTATTTTTATATTAATTTTATTTAGTTTTACATCAAATAAAATTAAATATGATTCCAAAACTTCCAATCCACTGTCCGAGTTGTTCAAGCTCGCTTTCTGTATCGCAATTGACTTGCGGCGAATGCAAAACCGTTGTTTCTGGAAATTATTCACTTCCGATTTTATTACAGCTTTCGCAGGAAGAGCAGGACTTTATCCTACAATTTTTCATGACCAGTGGTAGCCTTAAAGAAATGGCAACGCAAATGGGCAACAGTTATCCAACGGTCAGAAATAAGCTGGATGACATGATCAAGAAAATCAACCAACTTAAATCCACATAATCATGAATAAAAAACTACTTATCAATCCGTTTGAATCTGTTTCTGAAAAAAAATTGCTGTTTTTCGGAATCATCACTACAATTTTAGCATCCTATCTCGCCTTCCTTTTAAACGGAAGATTCGATGGCGCGATTGACCTGCATTTTACAGAAAAAGTCGAAATGTTGCAACCACTATTTGACAACATCATAAATTTTGCTTCACTGTTTATTTTCCTTTTTATTGCCGGAAAAATTATCAATCCAAAAACCAGAGCGGTTGATATTGCAACTCCGATTTTAGTGGCAAAAACGCCTTACTACATATTGCTTTTGTTCAATATCAATAATTTTATTTACAGCGAAACTTCTTTGTTAGTGCAATCTGCTAATCTTGAAAATCCATCTAAAATGCCAAATATTAACCCTGCATCTTTGGCAATAATCTTGCCTTTTGCGTTGTTGTCGATTGCATTTTTGGTCTGGTTTTTTGTCTTGCTTTATTACGGATTTAAAACAGCTACAAACAGCAAAACGCCGGCACACAAAATGTGTTTTATCGGTGCCGTTATTTTGGCCGAAGTACTTTCTTCCTTATTAATTATGACTTTCAACTACTAAAAAATTACCCATGACAAGATTCATCGTTTATATCACACTATTTTTTGCAACGGCTATTTTTGCCCAAGAAAATAAATTTACAACCGAAGAAGTTTCTGTAAACCCAATACTTAACGGCACGCTTTACAAACCAGAAAACCTGACGAAGAAAACAAAATTAGTCATCATCATCGCAGGTTCTGGAATTCCGGATAGAAACGGAAACATGCCTGGAATGGAAACCAATTCATATAAATACCTGGCAGAAAGCTTGGTGAAAAATGGCAATGCAGTTTATGCTTATGACAAAAGATCGATTGCCGAACTCAAAGCTGGAAATGCTGAAGAAAATTCGAATTTTGATGATTTTATAAAAGATGCAAAAGACATAATTGCCTATTTCAAAGCAAAAAAACAGTACTCAAAAATAATTATTGCCGGTCACAGCGAAGGGTCGCTAGTGGGAATGGTTGCTTCAAAAGGAAATGCCGATGCGTATATTTCTTTAGCCGGAATGGGACGTCCTTTCGATGAAATTGTCTTAGAACAGATTGGAAAACAGGCGCCATTTTTAAAGGAAGAAACAAAAAACAATTTTGAACTGCTGAAAAAAGGACAAACTTTTGAGTTGAAGACAGCCGCTTTGTCTCCTATTTTTAGAAAAAGTGTACAGCCTTATTTGATTTCTGTACTGAAATATGACCCGAAGGTGGAGATCAAGAAATTAGAAATACCAATTTTGATTATCAATGGAACGAAAGACATTCAGATTCCAGAATCGGATGCAAAATTACTGCACGATGCCAATCCAAAATCTGAATTGGTCATTATCGAAAACATGAACCATCTTTTTAAGGAAATAAAAGGTGATACGGCAGAAAATATGGAAAGCTATAACAAACCTGAACTTCCAATCATGCCCGAACTTTCTCAAAAAGTAAATTCTTTCTTGTCGAAATTATAAAAATCAATTTAGAATTGAATATTCACAAAAATTTATATCTTTAGTTTGTAACAAACGGCCTGTTGACAACACCAATAGGCCTAAACAAAAAGATAATGAAGAAAATAGTGTATTCGATGGCTTTGGCTGCTTTGCTTTGGAGCTGCAAACCTTCGCAAAATGCAACTCCAACTTCCAAAGAAGAAGTAAAAGTCAGCATCGATTTAAACGCAGTAAAAGATGATAAAGTGATGGTGACTTTGACGCCGCCAGCTGTAAAATCTGAGAAAATTACTTATCATATTCCGAAAATCATCCCTGGAACTTATTCTGAAGACGATTATGGAAAATATATTGAAAACGTAAAAGCTTTTGATGCCAAAGGAAATACGCTGCAAGTTGCAAAAATCGATGACAATTCATGGACAATCAGCGATGCAAAAAAACTGGCAAAGCTGACCTACTGGGTTAATGACACGTATGACAACGAGGAAACGCACGATATTTTTTCGCCTGCCGGAACAAATATTAACGTTGGGAAAAATTTCATGCTGAATACGCACGGTTTTGTCGGCTATTTTTCTGAATTCAGTGAAATTCCTTATCAGGTAACTATCGCCCATCCGGCGACGCTTTGGGGCGCAACTTCAATGACAGATACTGATGCGAGCGATTCCAGCGACACTTTTACCGTTTCAAGATATTCAGAATTGGTAGAAAATCCAATCATGTATTCCAAGCCAGATTACACAACTTTTAATGTAAATGGAATGGATATTTTGATTGCAGTATATTCTCCAAACGGAAAATTTACGGCAGAAAGCATCACTCCAGAAATGAAGACGATGATGACGGCGCAGAAAAATTTCTTGGGAAAATTCAATTCTACGAAGAAATATTCGGTGTTGATTTATCTTGCAGACGTTGAAAAAAATGACGCGCAAGGTTTTGGAGCTTTAGAACATCCGACGGCCACTACAGTCGTTTTGCCAGAAATGATGCCGAAAGACCAATTGGCAGAACAGCTGAAAGATATCGTTTCACACGAATTTTTTCATATCGTGACGCCTTTGACAATCCATTCAAAGGAAATTCAGTATTTTGATTACAACAAGCCTAAAATGTCAGAACATTTGTGGATGTATGAAGGCGTGACAGAGTATTTTGCGAATTTATTTCAAGTAAATCAAGGCTTGATTACCGAAGAAGATTTCTTCAAAAGAATGGCCGGAAAAATTGCAAACGCCTCAACGATGGACGACACGATGCCGTTTACAAAAATGAGCGCGGAAGTTTTGAGAAAGCCTTACAAAGACCAATACCTCAACGTTTATGAAAAAGGTGCGCTGATTGCAATGTGTCTTGACATCCAAATTCGTGAAGAAAGCAACGGACAAAGAGGAATTCTTGACCTGATGCAGAAATTATCGAATGAATATGGAACTAAAAAAGCCTTTGAGGACAAAGAACTTTTTGATAAAATCACCGAATTGACTTCACCCGAAGTTAGAAAATTCTTAGATACTTATGTTGCCGGGCCAACTCCGATTCCGTATGAAAAGTATTTTGCCAAAATGGGTGTTGCAAAAGCACCAATGAAAGTGACTTCTAATCCGTTTATTGATGGAGAAGCGCCAAATATTAATATCGATCCAGCCACAAAAGAGATTTTTCTTTTGCCGGGTTACGAAAACAATGATTTTTACAAAGCTTTTAAAGCAAAAAGTGGCGATATCATTCAGGAAGTGAACGGCACAAAATACAATCTTGATAACATATATGAATTAATCATGAGCAGTGAAGGCTGGAAAGATAATGAGCCAATTACCGTAAAAGTAAAAAGAAACGGCAAGGAAGTGGTCTTAAAAGGTGTTACCAAACTTCCGTCAACCGAAGTTGAAGGTTGGAAATCAACTGACAACAGTAAATTAAAATTAAGAGAAGCTTGGTTGAAAGGATAATAAATCAGCCATGACATTGAACGAAATTAATCCCCAATTTAAAATTTAGATTGGGGATTTTTTTATTATTTTGCCACAAATTAAAAAACGATGAAAAAAATACTGCTTGCTGCTGCCGCATTGGCAATAATCTCTTGTGCTGACGAAAAGAAAGCCGAAGGAAACGTTCACATTACCGGAAATGTAAAAGGCTTGAAACAAGGAAAACTTTATATCCAGAAAATTGAAGATACGGCTTTGGTTCCCATCGATTCTATCATAATTGACAAAGATTCTAATTTCAAAAGCGACATTCAGCTTGATTCGCCTGAAATGCTTTACCTATATCTTGACCGCGGACAAACCAACAGCATTGACAACAATTTGATGTTTTTTGCCGAACCGGGAAATATTGCAATCAATACTACGCTTGAAAAATTCTATGCAGATGCAAAGATCACAGGTTCAAAAAACCAGAAAGCATTTGAAGATTATAAAAAAATCATGTCGCGCTTTTCAAACAGCCAGCTTGCGTTAACTGAGGAGAAATTGAGAGCGATGCAATTCAACAGAAACGCAAACATTGATGTGGAAAGTGAAAACGACAAGCTTTTAAAGCGCAGGTATCTTTTTGCGATTAATTTTGCCATGAACAATAAAGACAAAGAAATTGCGCCATATATCGCCTTATCTGAAATATATGATGCCAATATTAAATATCTTGACACCATCAACAATTCCCTGACGCCTAAAGTTGCCAAATCAAAATATGGGAAAATGCTATCCGACTATATCCAGAAAAGAAAGAAAGCAGGAAACTAATCAAAAACAAAAACCCGCTTGAAATTTCAATCGGGTTTTTTTATGCCTTAAAATCACAAAGTGTATTAAAACAAAAAACCACCACATTGCTGTGATGGTTTTCATTTAAATGAGCCGGCGGAGGGACTCGAACCCACGACCTGCTGATTACAAATCAGCTGCTCTAGCCAACTGAGCTACGCTGGCGACAAATATGCCTGTAATGAATGCGTCAATTTAAATAAAAAACCATCTAAATGAAATAGATGGTTTTTTGAGCCGGCGGAGGGACTCGAACCCACGACCTGCTGATTACAAATCAGCTGCTCTAGCCAACTGAGCTACGCTGGCGACTCATTACGGGTGCAAATATAAGCGTGTATTTTATTATTCCAAAATAAATTCAAACTTTTTTTACCCTTTTTTTTATTACAAAGAATTGATTTTAGCAACCAATTGAGTAGCAGCTTGTTCTAATTCTGTATGAATTTGCTTAAAGTGAGATTTTTTATTCTCAACATTTTTAGCGTTTACTTTTGCGATCAAAGAATCGAAAACAACGATAGCTTCATCGATCAAAGCTTCAGAAGCTTCAGTTGGTTTTCCTGCAGTTGACATTTCCCAAATGTACACAGCTTCAATAATATCTCCTAAAACGTAGTTGATGTCTTTCTTTAAATTCTTAACGTTTGCCATTTTACTTTAAATTTTAATTTGCGATTGCAAAATTAAGCATAATCTTTCTATTTGAGGCTATTAAATGTGAATTTCTAAAAGAACGCCCTCACCTTTCAGATTATAGCTTTTCAAAGCAGCCGGAATCAGAACTGTATCTCCTTTTTTATACGACCACTTTTCTGAATTGTATTCTAAATCCACAATTCCTTCCATACACATATAAACAGTGAAAGAATCATGCACATTTTCCACTTTTGCTTCGCCTTGAATTGGCAAATAACTTGTGATAAAATAAGGACAGCTTACCATTTCATTGCTCACATTTGCTTCTTCAGAATACTCTTTTTTAGTTTCGGTCGTATTGTAATTTATCGCATCAAGTGCCAGATCGATGTGCAATTCTCTCGATTTTCCTTCTGCATCTACTCTATCCCAGTCATAAACTCGGTAAGTAATGTCAGAAGTCTGCTGAATTTCTGCAATTACAATACCGGCACCGATGGCGTGAATTGTTCCTGTTTCCAAGAAAAAGACGTCACCTTTTTTTACCGGAACTTCCTTTAAAATAGAAAGTAGTGATTTTTCTTCCAGTTTTTCAAGATATTCTTCTTTGCTTGATTTTTCTTTGAAACCCACAATGATTCTGGCATTTTCATCAGCTTGCATGACATACCACATTTCAGTCTTACCATAAGAATTATGGCGTTTTTTCGCCAATTTATCATTCGGATGCACTTGAATCGACAAATCATCCTTGGCATCTAAAAATTTAAAAAGAAGCGGAAATTCGGTTCCGTATTTTTTGTAAGCTGCTGTTCCCAAAATTTCTTCGGGAAAAGATTTGATCAAATCAGTAAGCGATTTTCCTTTGTATTCGCCGTTAGAAATTACGCTGACATCGCCAGAAACGGTTGATAATTCCCAACTTTCGCCTGTAATATCAGAAACAATCGGCTTATTGAATTCGGTTTTTAACTTTTGGCCTCCCCAAATTCTTTCTTTCAATATCGGATCAAATTGTAAAGGGTATAATTTTGCTTGCATGGTTTTCTTTTTTACACAAATTTGAGGATTTAGTTTTCCAAACTTGTACTATTATTCTATTGAAAGTTTATAAATTTTCTATTTATTGTGAGATTATTCGCCTTTGTAACTGACAAAGTTTCTGGCTGTTTCATAAAGGATAACTTCCAAATCCATTTCTTGGGCGATTCTTTTTCTAATTTTGTTCCAAATTACCACAGCAATGTTTTCTGCAGTCGGGTTCAAGTCTGCAAATTCCAGAACATCTAGATTCAGGTTTTTATGGTCAAAAGGTTTTTCTACCTCTTCTAAAATAATGTCAGCCAAATCTTTAATATCCATCACGTAGCCCGTCTCTTGGTTGATTTCACCCGTCACGCTTACCGTCAAATCATAATTATGTCCGTGGAAATTTGGGTTGTTGCATTTTCCAAAAACCGAATCATTCTTTTCCTCAGACCAATCCTTGCGATAAAGTCGGTGCGCGGCATTAAAATGTGCTTTTCTGCTGATAGTAACTTTCATTTGGGTTCAGGGTTTTAGATTTTGGGTTCAAGGTTTTACTGCTGACTAATAACTGCAATCTGCTAACTTTTGCCTATTGGCTATTTACTCTTGCCTATTTCTTATGCTCTTCTAAAAAGTGATAAAACTCATCAAAGATAATTTTAAACCAAACGGTATAAATATCAGGATTCGCCTGCATGTCTTCTTTGATTGCGTCGATGTCCATCCATTTCCAGCTTTCTACTTCGTCTTTGTTGATTTTTGGGTCTTCTTCAAAATAGCCAATCATCACGTGGTCGAGTTCGTGCTCGGTCAGGCCGTTGTCAAAGGGCGCCTTGTAAATAAAATGGAAAAGTTCTTTCAAATCTGTCGAAAAACCCATTTCTTCTTGCAATCTGCGGTTTCCGGCTTGGATATTCGTCTCGCCTTCACGCTGGTGACTGCAACAGGTGTTGGTCCACAACAATGGCGAATGGTATTTTTCTGAAGCGCGCTGCTGCAGCATCACTTCGTTTTTGGAATTTAAGATAAAAATCGAAAATGCACGGTGAAGCTGCGCTTTTTCGTGAGCTTCCAGTTTTGGCATCAAACCAATCTGCTCGTCTTTTTCATTGACCAATATTACTTTTTCTTCTGTCATAACTTTTTATAGCTTGTCAAAAATACAAAAAAGAAATTGGTTGTAGAAATTGTAGTTGTTTGTAAGTATTTTACTTGTCGTATTTAATTTTGTATATATTTGATTTCAAATAAACATCGCAACTTAATATTTTGATGCAATAGAAACGTAATTTAAAAAAAAATGAAATCATTCCTCCTGCTTTTATTGTTTACAACCTCCATTTCCTTTGCACAGGATATTGAAACTATTAAAATTCCAAAAGGAATAGCTTACAATTACGAAAATAATGACTTGATCGAAAAAGCAAAAAAGACAATTGCAGATAATTTATCTAACAACAATGATTATAGAATATTGGACAAAAATTTGATAATTGGTCCAGAACTATGGAAAAGATTTAAGGATAACAAAAAAATACAAACCATTGAAAAGGGTAGGGTTACTTTTGTCGTTGATAATGTAGAGTTAGAAGGTAAATACAGTCAAGATCTTAACGATTCAAAAATAATCTGGGATGAGTTAAAAAAAGAAATTAGCGGAGACTACATAATTCGAAAGGCTACTGAAAATGAATTGCAATACTATTGGTCTGTTATTTCATTTGACATCGAAGAGCCGTTATTAATTGTAGAAACACAAAATCACAATTATATTTTAAATCTCTTAAAAAAGGATCTAAAACTTATGTGGTTAGACGAAGCTCCTAGATTTGATCGCACACCAAATAAATCTAAGATGTATAAAAATGGTGTCGAAATCGATTCTTTGACTAAAGGAATTAAAGAGACTTCTCTTGAAAAAGTTGTTTTTTTAAGTACTGATCAGGACTTAAAAGAAAATAGTTCGATTGAAGATATTCAAGAAGTAATGACCAAAACAAATTTAATATTTGACGAATTATTCAAAAACTCAAAAGGATCAGGGAAAATAATGGTTGAATTTGAAATTAAGAAAAAGAATAATGAGATTCATTTTGCTGTTAAAGATCAGATTGATTTGGAGATTATGAAAAAATTTGAAAAAAGGGTAAATCGTCAAAAATATCCAAATTCAAGAAAAAATTCGATTAAGATTCAATTGATATACAAAGTAAATTCTTTTAATGACACTGAATAGGTTTTACTTTTTATAGTATATTTAAAATATAAAGAAGAAATTGATTGTAGAAATTGGAGTTGTTTGTAAGGGAATTACTTTTATAATTTGTACATATTTGGATTGAATAATTTATAAACGACTATAAATATTTGCAGTACGAGTTGGATATTTATGAGTTAACATGACATAATCTAGACTAGATGACGAATTTACTAACACTTTTTTGCACTTATCATCCAGAATCTATGGAACGATTAAATTCATTTTCTGAACTTAACCGGGAAAGACTTCTAAAAAAATTAAAAAATGCTGAAAACAAATCTGCCTTTCGCTCAACAATTTCTGAAATTAGATTTGGAGAATTTTTTCAAAAGCTAGATTTTAAAATTGAATACGATAAAAAAATTGACAATAAAACACCAGATTGGACTTTAAATAATTCTACATTTCCTGTAATCTGCGAAGTTTATCGTCTTGGAAAAAGTAATCAAGATCAAAAAAAATCAGATTTTGAAAATTCCTTAAAAGAAAAGCTTGGAAAAATTCCGTCAAATTTGGTTATAAAAGTTACAATTGATGATGAATATGACAATTATGATGAATTGCAAATTGATGGATTAAAAGAGCAGGTTGAATTATGGATAGAAAAACAACCAAACATAAACGAGAAATTATTTTTAGATTACTATATCGTCATTAAAGTAATAGCAGTAAGTAACAAAATTCAATTTCTCTCATGTATTAATTCAGGTATTATCGATTATAAAATTGGTAAACTCAAGCAAGTTGAAAATCAGCGTCCAAATGAAATTACAAAAAAAATGCAGAAGTATAATCATCTAATTAACACAAGAAAACTTCCATTCTTTATATGCGTAGACATTGATTTTGCTAGCGGATTTACTCATGACGAATTTGAGGAATATTTTTTAGGATCTAGTGTAGGGTTTATAGATTTTGATCCAAAGAATACATTTACCACAGATATAGGAACTCTCGGAAGTGAATGGACAAAACTAGGCGAATTCTATCAAAACTTGCAAATTAGTGGAATTATCACTTGCTCAAATAATAATTTTAAAGTTCTTTTAAATCCAGTTCACCAGCAAATAATTTACGGAGACAAATATTACGACTGTTTTAAGAAACTTACAGAAGTTTAGGCTTCTCAGCTAACAGATGCAACAGTAATCACGGAGATTTGGTAAATTCACATTACAAATAATCTTTCCAATAAAAAAAATGCAATCCTACAAAACCCCCAGACTCTCCCCTATTTTCAAAGCGCATTTCTCCCCATCAATCGCTGCAGAAATAATTCCTCCGGCATAACCTGCTCCTTCTCCGCAAGGATATAATCCTTTTATCTGCACATGTTCTAGCGAGAAATTATCTCTCGGAATTCTTACCGGTGAAGAAGTTCGTGATTCTGGCGCATGAAGAATCGCTTCGTTTGTCAAATAACCGCGCATTGATTTTCCGAATTCAGTAAAACCTTCGCGCAATATCTGCGTTAAGAAACCAGGAAATACTTGTCCTAATTCTACTGAAGTCGTTCCCGGAACGTAAGATGTTTTTGGAATGTCTGCCGAAACTTGGCTTTTGGTAAAATCAACCATTCGCTGTGCGGGCACTTTTTGGGTTTCGCCCGCCAAATGCCATGCTTTCTGCTCAATACTTTTTTGGAATTCCATTCCGGCAAGCGCTCCGAATTTGGCGTAAGGCTTGAAATCTTCCAGCTTTAATTCAATTACGATTCCTGAATTTGCCGTTTCTTGATCGCGTTTTGATGGCGACCAGCCGTTTGTAACTACTTCGCCCGGACTCGTGGCGCAAGGCGCAATCACGCCACCCGGACACATGCAGAACGAATACATGCCACGGCCGTTGACCTGTTTCACTATCGAATAAGGTGCTGGTGGTAAATGCTCTCCACGGAAATCACAGCTGTATTGAATGCTGTCTATCAATGTCTGCGGATGTTCTGCGCGAACGCCCAAGGCAAAAGGTTTTGCTTCTATAAATATTTTTTTTCTGTCTAATAATTCGAAGATATCTCTTGCCGAATGACCTGTTGCCAAGATTATTTTCTGGGCATTGATGACATCGCCTTTTTGCGTCTGAACGCCTTGGACTTCGTTATTTTTTACAATAATATCAGTGACTCTGGTTTCAAACAACACCTGCCCGCCGAATTCGATAATTTTCTCGCGCATCGCCTTGATGATTTTCGGAAGCTTGTTCGTTCCGATATGCGGATGTGCTTCGACTAGAATTTCATCAGAAGCGCCGAAAGCTACGAACAGTTCCAAAATTCGGTCAACATCACCGCGTTTTTTAGATCTTGTGTATAATTTCCCGTCAGAATAGGTTCCTGCACCGCCTTCTCCATAGCAATAATTAGAATCTTCGTTGACGATATGGTCGCGGTTAATGGCTTTTAAATCGCGTCGTCTTTCCTGCACGTCTTTTCCGCGCTCAAGTACAATTGGCTTTAAGCCGAGTTCGATTAATTGCAGCGCTGCAAACAATCCGGCTGGACCGGCACCGATGATAATTACTTCCTGCTTGCTTGAAACGTCTTTATAATCTGGCAATTCCAGCTTTGTTTCTTGGTACATTTCTTTGTAGTAAACAGCAAGTTTAAGGTTGATCTTGACTGACTTTTGACGAGCATCAATGGAACGTTTCAGAATCTCGATGTGGTTGATTTCTGAAGGTTTTACCTGCATTAATTTGGCAACCTGTTCTTTTAATAACTGCGGATTTGCAGCGACATCGGGTGCAGACTGTATTTGGAGTTCTCTTGGCATGGTGCAAAGGTAGAAAAATTTAGAATGTTTTTATTTTCGAATGTTTAGGTTTTTACGTTTTTGAACCATTAAGGGATTAAGAGAAGTTAAGGCTTATTGTGATATTGCCTTTGGGCTTTTAATTATTGTGTGCTTATTGCTTGTTGTTTATTGTTTATTGCTTATTGCCAAAAAAAAAAAGATCCAACTTTCGCTGAACCTTTTTTGGGAGTAAAAAATAATATTTATTTCTTGATAATCTTGCTGTTTATTACTTGGCTGCCTACTTGCATTTTTACAAAATAGATTCCGTTTTGCAGTTCGGCTATTGAAATTGCAGTGCTTTCCTGTACATTGCTAATTTGTTTTATCAATGCGCCTGTTACTGAATAAATTGCTACAGAATTGATAGCTTCACCTGTTTTATTTTCAATATTTATGACTGTTGAAGCAGGATTTGGATACAAAGAAATCTTGCTTGCAAAATTATTATTTTTCACGCCAAGAGCCACGGCAGATTCTAGATAATCAGGTATTCCGTTATTATTTGTGTCATCATCTGCCGGATTATTATTTTGATTATAATCTTCATTGATTGTTAAAACGCCGTCGCCGTCATCGTCATTGTCTAGATAGTCTGGAGTTCCGTCGCCGTCAGTATCGCGAAGCGTCATCGTATTTCTTCCTGTATTGGTGAAAACATATTCTGCAGATGTAAGTATCATATCGCCGTCGTCATCATTGTCTAAGAAATTCGGGATTCCGTCACCGTCTGTATCATCATTTTCTAAATTTCCATCACCGTTCAAGTCTTCTAAAGTAGTTGGTATTCCGTCTAGATCATAATCCACATTGTCATTGCAATTAAGTGTTTTCAGAATCACTTCGACAATTGAACCATCACTTTTTCTTCCATAAATCACTTGATGATTAGGATGAATATTTTCATAATTTGACTGTAATGGAAAGACCTCACTATAAGCATCACTTAATGTTTCATAAAAAGCCATAGCAGAATCATTGAGATCATTTTTCACAACTTGAAGATCAAAAACCTCAAAACCATTTAACTCAGCATCACATTTTGTGTATTTGTAAGCGGAAGACGTATTTTGTAAAGTTGGATTAAATCTCCATCCTTCCCTAGCAGCTGTCCAAGCACTGACGTTTCTTCCCGGAGGCGTAATTGCAATATTTCCTTCAAGGTTTAAAATTCCAATAACTGCATGTCCAGAGTTCCAACCTCTACAAACAGGTTTGTCTACGATTTGCACATCTATGATATTCAACGTTTCATAAAGTATTATTTGAAAAGTACTCTTTAAGTAAGTACAATTATACTGTCTCTGGTCGTTGAACAACAATACAAATTTCCTATAAGGTGCATTACCTACAACCGCGTAAGAAATCGCTCCATTAGTAATATTGTTGTTCATATCGTGATAACATCCCAAAATAGAATTTCTAACGTTCGAATTATTTGGAAAAGGAGAATCTAGTTGCCATCTAGAATCTGCTCCAGCAAAGTGCGTTCTAAAGTCAATGTAGCCATTTGTACTTATAACCATCTGGTTATAAGTATTTCCGAAATAAGTAAAATCAAATCCAATATTTATTGGGTTGGAATATTTGTCATCGCTGGTTGACAACGCCATCTCATTTTGCAAAATGTACACCTGATGCGGAATGGAAGCCACAGAATAGTTCGTTTGTGCAACGCTATGTACCGATGCCATTACAAGACTAAAACCTAATAAAAAATTCTTTAAGTAATTATGTTTCATACATTTAAATTTTATCAAATATATGAAAAATCTTATTCTTTCCTAATTTAAGTTTGTACAATATGTATAAATTTTCTTTCGTAATTTTACATCTTAATAAAGTACAACAATGTCTAGAAAAATAAAATTGATTTGGGATTTCAGAGGACCGGCTGCCGCAAAAACTGCCGAACACCACGAAATTCATCTAAAAGAATTTATTCAGATGGAAAAACTGCCGCTGCATATTACAGGTTTTGAAGTTGTAAATGAAATGTTCGCCATAGCTTTTATGGTAGTGACTGACGAAAATATGATTGCTGTTCGCGATGCGCTGAAACCGCACCGCGGGGAGATTTATGAGGAATAAGTTTTGAAGTCCAAAGTTTGAAGTTTCAAAGTTTCAAAGTTCTTTTAGGAGTGATTAAACACCTACGACTTTGAAACTTTGAAAGAAACTTTGAAACTTAATTAGCAACCTCGCTGATAAACTTGATTCGCATCAGCCTTAATTCTTCGATGTCGTAATCGCCGTCAAATTCTTTCAGTGCGTCCTTAATATTATCAGATTCTGATTCCATGAAATATTCTTGGATTTCTTCTTGCTGGTCTTCGTCAAGAATATCGTCAATCCAATACTTGATATTCAGCTTTGTACCTGAATAAACAATCTGTTCCATTTCTTTCAAAAGCGCTTCCATGTCAAGGCCTTTTGCTTTTGCAATATCATGCAGCGAAAGCTTTCTGTCAACGTTTTGAATGATGTATAATTTCAGTGCAGAATTTGCACCGGTTGACTTCACAACCAAATCATCCGGACGAATGATGTCATTTTCTTCAACATATCTGGCAATGAATTCTACAAAATCTTTACCATATTTTTTTGCTTTTCCTTCACCAACGCCGTGAATATTGCCCAATTCAGAAATTGTAATCGGATATTTCAGAGCCATGTCTTCTAACGAAGGATCTTGAAAAACCACAAAAGGCGGCACGTTTAATTTCTTCGCTACTTTCTTGCGAAGGTCGCGCAACATTCCCATTAAAACTTCGTCGGCAGTTCCTGTTGATTTTGCAGCAGTTACAATTGCCGTATCTTCAGTTTCATTGTATTCATGATCTTCAGACATTGCAAAAGGAAGCGGTGTTTGAATATAATCAGCACCTTTATTTGTCAGCTTTAAAATTCCGTAGGTTTCGATATCTTTTGACAAATAGCCTTCCACCAAAACTTGGCGTATCAGCGCCATCCAATATTTTTCATCAAAATCAGAACCCGTTCCAAAGAATTTCTGGGCATCTGTTTTGTGTGCTTTTATAGTCGCATTAATCTTACCCGTCAAGGTAAAAATAATTTCTTTTGACTTGTATAAATGTTTAGTATCACGAACGACTTTCAGCAATTTGACAACTTGGTCTTTCGCCTCCACTTTTTTCTTCGGAATGCGGACATTGTCATCCATATCAGCTCCTTCGCCGGTTTCGCTGCTGAATTCTTCTCCGAAATAGTGCAATAGAAATTTCCTTCTTGAGATTGATGTTTCTGCATAAGCCACGACTTCCTGTAAAAGTGCAAAACCAATTTCTTGTTCTGCAACGGGTTTTCCTGACATAAATTTCTCTAGCTTTTCTACGTCTTTATACGAATAATAAGCAAGGCAATGTCCTTCTCCACCGTCTCTTCCCGCTCTTCCCGTTTCTTGGTAATAGCTTTCTAAAGATTTTGGAATATCATGGTGAATCACAAAACGAACATCTGGCTTGTCAATTCCCATTCCAAAAGCGATGGTTGCCACAACAACGTCAACGTCTTCCATCAAAAACATATCTTGATGTCTGGCGCGTGTTTTTGCGTCTAAACCGGCGTGATAAGGTACAGCGCTGATTCCATTTACTTGCAATACATGGGCAATTTCCTCCACCTTTTTACGGCTCAGGCAATAAATAATTCCAGATTTTCCTTTGTGCTGTTTTATGAACCGAATGATATCCGATTCGATATTTTTAGTTTTTGTACGTACTTCGTAATATAAATTTGGACGGTTAAAAGACGCTTTGAAAGTATTGGCCGTGACCATATCCAAGTTTTTCAGTATATCTTCCTGCACTTTTGGCGTAGCCGTAGCCGTCAGTCCGATTACCGGAATATCGCCCAACTGCTTGATAATCGACCTTAAATTTCTGTATTCAGGACGAAAATCGTGTCCCCATTCTGAAATACAGTGCGCTTCATCGATTGCCACAAATGACAACGGAACGCTTTTCAAGAATGACGTATATTCTTCTTTTGTAAGCGATTCTGGAGCAACATATAACAATTTGGTAATGCCGGAAACGATGTCTTTTTTAACCTGAGCAATTTCTGTTTTAGTAAGGGATGAATTCAAAACATGGGCAATTCCGTTCTCTGAAGAAACGCTTCTGATAGCATCAACTTGATTTTTCATTAGCGCAATCAGGGGGGAAACTACGATTGCTGTTCCATCTTTAATTAAAGCAGGCAATTGGTAACAAAGTGATTTTCCGCCTCCTGTTGGCATAATCACAAATGTATTATTTCCTGTTATGATACTCTTGACAACTTGCTCTTGCAATCCTTTAAATTGGCCAAAGCCAAAATATTTTTTTAATTCTTTATGGATGTCAATTTCGTTTGAATTCATTCTTTTTTAATGGTATTTTACATAAATTTGCACAACATAAAGATACAACTTTCTTTTATACCCGCAAATTTTATAAAAAATCTGTTTTGATTAAAAAAGAAACCATATTGGCTACTGCCAAAAATACGATTATCGCTGAAAGCAAGGCAATTGCAAATCTTTCAGAACTGCTCACCGATGATTTTGCCAAAGCGGTAGAAATCATTTTCAATTCAAAAGGCCGCCTTGTGGTCACAGGCATCGGAAAAAGCGCCATCATCGCCCAAAAAATCGTTGCCACGATGAATTCCACAGGAACGCCGTCAATGTTTCTGCACGCTTCTGAAGCCATCCACGGCGATTTAGGAATGCTGCAAGACGAAGACGTGACGATCTGCATTTCAAAAAGCGGCAACAGTCCTGAAATCAAGGCTTTGGTGCCGTTATTGAAACGTTTTGGAAATGTCTTGATCGGAATCACGGGAAACCTGACTTCTTTTTTAGGAAAAGAATCCGATTTTGTTTTGAATGCGTATGTTGAATCAGAGTGCGATCCAATAAATCTTGCTCCAACGAACAGCACGACCGCACAATTAGTTTTAGGCGATGCGCTTGCTGTTTGTTTGATGGAATTGCGTAACTTTAAACCAGAAGACTTTGCGAAATACCATCCGGGCGGTGCTTTGGGCAAGAAACTTTTGCTTCGCGTAAGAGACATGCTTGACCAAAATCGCAAACCACAGGTTTCGCCAGATTCTAGCATTAAGAACGTAATTGTTGAAATTTCAGAAAAGCGTCTTGGCGTTACCGCAGTAGTTGAAAATGACAAAGTTGTAGGCATCGTAACGGATGGAGATATCCGAAGAATGCTGAACGACCGCGACACTTTCAGCGACCTGACTGCCAAAGATATAATGACTAAAAACCCGAAGATGATCAAATCTTCAGACATGGTCGTGGACGCGCTGAATATTTTAGAAGATTTTTCTATAACACAGCTTATCGTGGCTGATGAAGGCCAATATCTCGGCGTGATTCACCTGCACGATATTTTAAAAGAAGGAATTGTATAATGGCAAAAAAGAATACTAACGAAATGTCGTTTTTAGACCACCTCGAAGAACTGAGATGGTTATTGATTAGAAGTACATTGGCAATAATGATTCTTGCAGGAGTCGCTTTTTTCTTCAGTGATTTTATTTTTGACAAGATTATTTTTGGTCCGAAAGACCCTGATTTTATTACCTATCACTGGTTTTGCGAAGCGAGTAAATTCTTCGGTTCTGACGGTGAAGGTTTTTGCAATCTAAAAATGAATTTTGATGTTCAAAGCCGTGTCATGTCTGGACAATTCAATGCGCATTTGTGGACTTCGATTACCGCTGGTTTCATCCTTTCCTTCCCTATTATTTTATGGGAATTATGGAAATTTATCAGTCCCGCTTTATATGATAAAGAGAAAAAAAATGCAAAACTTTTTCTAGCAATTTCTTCGTTTTTGTTCTTTTTAGGCGTTTTATTCGGCTATTTTATCATCACCCCCATGTCAATCAATTTCTTAGCAGGTTATCAAGTCAGCAAGCAGATTCACAACGATATTGACTTGGATTCTTATATTTCACTCATCAGAAGCACAACGCTGTCCTGCGGACTGGTTTTTGAATTGCCGATCGTGATGTTCTTTCTTTCAAAATTAGGTTTGGTTACGCCTACATTCTTGAGAAAATATAGAAAATATGCCATCGTAATCATCTTGATTATTGCGGCAATTGTAACTCCTCCAGATGTTGTCAGCCAAATCGTTGTCAGCATCCCGTTATTAATATTATACGAAATCAGCATCTTTATTTCAGGCTGGGTTTTAAAATCGAAATTAAAAAATGAGCAATCTAGTTAAAGAATTCAACGATTACCGTCAGGTAATGAACGATAAATTGTTAAGCGACAACAATAAAGTGATCAAGAGAATTTTCAATCTTGACACCAATGCTTACATGGAAGGCGCTTTAGATGTAAAAACAAAAGAACTCCTTGGCCTTGTAGCTTCAGCAGTTTTGCGTTGCGACGACTGCGTAAAATATCACTTAGAAACCAGCTATAAAGAAGGAATTACCAAAGAAGAAATGATGGAAGCGATGTCAATTGCCACTTTGGTTGGAGGCACAATTGTAATTCCGCATTTGCGAAGAGCTTATGAATTCTGGGAAGCGCTAGAAGAAACTGGAACAGAAACTAAATAATTGTTAATACGCCGATTTGTTTAAGCGTTTATTCGTTTATTTGCAAGCGATTAAACGAATAAACCAACAACGATCAAACAAAAAAAATGATTTTAAGAGCTGATAATTTAGTCAAGACCTATAAAGGAAGAAGTGTCGTAAAAGGCATTTCCGTGGAAGTAAACCAAGGTGAAATCGTGGGACTATTGGGTCCGAATGGTGCTGGAAAAACGACTTCTTTTTATATGATCGTGGGTTTGGTAAAGCCAAACAGTGGTAAAATATATCTTGACAATCAAGAAATTACAGATTATCCGATGTATAAAAGAGCACAAAATGGAATCGGTTATCTGGCTCAAGAAGCTTCGGTTTTCAGAAAATTAAGCATCGAGGACAATATTTTGAGCGTTCTTCAATTGACAAACCTGTCAAAAGCAGAACAAGAGGCAAAAATGGAAAGCCTGATTGACGAATTCAGTTTGGGACACATTCGTACCAACCGTGGCGATTTGCTTTCAGGTGGTGAAAGACGTCGTACAGAAATTGCAAGAGCTTTGGCAACCGACCCAAAATTTATCCTTTTGGACGAGCCTTTTGCAGGAGTCGATCCTGTTGCCGTGGAAGATATCCAGAGAATTGTGGCGCAGTTAAAGAATAAAAATATCGGGATTTTGATTACCGACCACAACGTTCAGGAAACTTTGGCGATTACTGACAAAACCTACCTGATGTTTGAAGGAGGAATTTTGAAAGCCGGAGTTCCAGAAGAATTGGTGGAAGACGAAATGGTAAGAAGAGTGTATCTCGGACAGAATTTTGAGCTTCGCAAGAAGAAATTGGATTTCTAGAGAATTTTTGATTTAAGATTTTCTACTACATAAATATAAGCCCCGAAAGTTGATTCAATTTTCGGGGTTTCTTTTTTTGCTTGAATCTCAGTTTAAATTTTGGCTAAAGCCATTGTTTCTTTCAATTTTACCATCTGGCTAAAGCCGGATGCAATTGATAATTGTTACTTTAAGTGCCAAAAGAAAACTTTAAAGTAATGAGCTTCGGTTTATACGCAAACCCCTTGAACCCTTTACCCAAAGCCTTAAACCTAATTTATTACAAAATAGCCTAATTGCTTAGGCGTTCCATTATAAACGTTGATATCGACCGTTCCTTTTATGCCGGGAACTGTAGCTTTTTCTGTGAATTGCCAGAATGTCCATTCGTCTTTTATGTTTTCCACGAAGAAATTATAGTTGGCAATCCAAAACGTGTATTCGCTGAATTCATCTTCTAGGAAATCGCTGTAATAGCTTTCTCCTGAATAAATTATCGGCTTCACGTTATAATGCTTTTCTACTCGCTTTAACCAGCGTCGCAGGCCGACTTTCAGGCTGTCGATGGATTGTTCTTTTGGTAGTTTTTCAATGTCTAAAACCGGAGGCAAATCGCCCGGACGGAGCTTGACTGTCTTGATAAAATTCTCCGCCTGTTCGATCGAATTTTCATTTGGACGGTAATAATGGTAAGCGCCACGGATGAATTTTTGCTTTTTCGCCGCCTGCCAATTTTCTTTGTATTTTGTATCTATCTTATTTTTTCCGGCCGTGGCACGAATAAATACAAATTTGAGTGGGAAGGTATCGTCGATGGAATTTGCTTTTTTCCAATCGATTTTTCCTTGGTATTCTGAGACATCAAAACCATAGACTTTGTTTTCATGCTTGCTCAAGACTTGGTAGATTCTGAGATCGGCGATTCTTTTTTCGTCTTCTGAGAGTTTTTTATCGGTTTTGAAACTGAAATAATA